>Ga0075564_101_pt1 | contig 227645 bp, 201 predicted proteins | sample RifGroF2_FD_68150 | JGI IMG/M metagenome (GOLD analysis project Ga0075564, IMG submission 68150) | candidate division TM6 bacterium GW2011_GWF2_36_131
AATGAGATATGAAACGCTGCCAAAAAAATTCCAAAATCGCAGGCGAGATTTTGGGTCTTTGTGTCATTAAGTATATGGAAGCAGATTTTTTAAGGATTTTGAAATTTTGCAGGAAATATAGATTATGAATACTTTAATAGCATATCAAGGAGGTGATGGATTATGATTTAAATACGAAAAAATGTCCTAAATTAAAAACATTTTAAAAAATAGTAAAAATTAAGGGAAAAATATTATGAAAACTGTAGTGAAAATATTTATTGTTGCATTTGTTGTTGTGTTTGTTGCAAGTCCATATTCTTATGCAGCGGACTGCGGCTATGGGCGTACATCATGCGCAGAAGCATGTCACAGAGATCCGTTATGGATACTAAGTTGTACAGCCTGCATCGGAAGCATGAGTACTTGTACTGGCGTTTCAGGTGAATATCTGCCGAGTGGGAATGCTTGGTGCGGCACACAATGGTCTGGAACAATTTTATTCTTCTGTGCATGTGATGCAGAAGGAGGTGTTTGCGGAGGCAGATTGGCAGTAGGATGTTAATTGAGAATGTGATGTTGCTACTGGGGCAAATTATATCTTAGTTTGAATTCAAAATGGTCTTGACAAATGGGTGCACTTTAACCAATAGCATCTGTTAATAGTTTTATTAAGATATATTGGTCTCCAAACAATAACTATTTTGCTCGAAAAAGCGAAAATAGTACTTTAGTTTGGAAAATTAATCAACAAAAATATTTCTTGCGATTGCCTCATAAAAACATCTGCCGTATTGATTGGTTATCTGACGATAAACTTATATCAACATCTTATAAATGTATAAAATTATGGGACATTCATGGCAACCTCTTGAAAAAAGTAGATTTATCTCCTTATAACACCAATAACCCTTATCAACCATATATAGCAGAAATCAAAAACGGCAACATTTTTATTTCCAATAATCGAGATCTTTGGCGTTATAATATCTATACTGACAAAAAACAATTTCTGGGACACGGGATTTCCATAGATTGGACACCAAACAAAAAATATAAATTTATTGTTGGTCAACATAACTTACGTGATGAAAAAACTGATAAAATCATAAAAACCTTTACGCATCACATCAACTTATCTCTTTCAAACAATTTTCTTGCAGCACAATCAAACGGTGGGGATAAAGCAACCCTTCAACTCATCGATATTTCTAACGGTAAATTAGTTCAAGAAATTGCTATTCCTTATTTATGTAATATCCAATGGTCACCAGATGGCACTAAACTTTTAACGCTAAATTTTAGCGAAGAAGACACTACTTTGCCGCAGCAGCCTTCTTTTTCTGTGTGGAACCTTATTTAAACTATTCAAAAACTTTACTGCGCATTTTTTTAATTTGACTGCGGCGCGCTTTAGTTTCTAAGCGCGCCTCTTTTTGTGCTCGGTTCACACGCATCTTCATACGTTTTTTGGGAATATACAAGCCTCTGCGCACTTTATCTGCAAAATATTTCAATGCATTTTCTTTATTTTGTAATTGACTGCGCGAAGTTGCATTATGAACAATCAAATCGCCTTCTTCGGTAATGATATTTTTCAAGCGCTCTAAAAGCCGCTCTTTTTGTTCATCGGTTAATACCTGCGTACTTTTAATATTCCATCGAACCGTAACACGCGTACTTGCCTTATTAACATGTTGTCCTCCCGGCCCACCGGCTCGACTGAAACTGATTTCCAACTCATCTACAGGAATCACCACTCCATTTTTAATAATCAACTCTTTCATTACTTTCTACCTTTAAAAAATCTTCCTTATAACCTTCAACTATCGCAAAGCTCATATTGTTTTACACTACGCAGTTCATTATCTTTATCAACATTAAGATATACACATGAACTCTTACCGCACCGTTTAATATGTGACTGTTGATGGCAAATCATAATAACTGTTACATTCATTTCTTGCACCAGATCATTTAAAAAATTTAATAATAATGATGTATTATCTTTATCCAATGCAGCAGTCGGCTCATCTAACAATAAAATATCAATCGGTTTCTGCAGTGCCATGAGAATAGCTACAATCTGCTTCTGCCCGCCGGAAAAACTATCAACAGGCCGATTTAAGGCAATATTAAACTTTTCAACAAAGTGAGGCATCATCTGCATGTTTGACAATGGGGATAATCGAGGATATTTACCAAACTTCGCAAAAGAAATATTTTTTTCAAAAGAAAAAGATGGAGCCACCATCTGATTATAATTTTGTGCAACTAAGTGTATCAAACCTTTTCGATGAATAGTTCCTTCTAACAATTCACCAGGAGAAAGCTGGTTTAATATCAAGCGTAACAAAGTAGATTTACCACTCCCATTATCCCCTACAATGTAATGAAGTGCGCTCATTGAAAAACGCAATGATACATCTTTAAAGAAAAATGATTTTTCTTTTGAAAATTTAAATGAAACATTTTCTATAATTAAACTATTTTCCATGTTACACCCCCAGCTGATCGCTATGAACATTTTTAGGACTTTTCCTAAATTTATAAATAACAACAATTAAAATTATCAGTCCTTCGATAACTGAAAAGTATTTAAGATTAAAACCGAGAAATACAATAAGCTGCTGAAGAAAACAATAAAGAATTATTCCTAATATCGGAATCAAGATGCCAACCGGCTTTAATAAACCAATAAACACCCTTCCCAAAATAAGTGTCATTATGCAAAGTAAAACAATATCAACTCCCATTGCAAGTTCAACAAAACCGCTACTTTGTGCAAATAAATAACCGGATAAACCTGCCAAAGCATTACTTAACATGCTTCCTACCATAAAAACAAAACCGGTAGAAATACGGTAATGTTCAAAAAAAGCCGGATTATCACCATAAATCGCAAGTGAATAGCCCAACTCTGTTTTGAGCAATAAAGAAAATAACGATATAAGAATTACGCCAATAATTAAAAAACTCATTAATTCGGGATACTGCGTAAAAATACATGAATATTCTAAGGGATTACCATAATCGCTTAAAGAAAAAAACGATCCATTAAGAATATAAATTAAAACACCGTGAAAAATTCCCAGCGTAACAATCGATGAAAGCAGGTGTGGAACGCGTCCCTTTTGCGTAATGATACTGGAAACCAACCCCACTAAAGCACCTCCCAGTAAACTCACTCCCACACTCAAAAATGCTAATATAACAAAAGGCAATCCTTGACCAAAAGCAACCATCAACGATCCTCCAACAGCCCCCATTAAAAAAGCACTCTGCAAGCTTAAATTTGGAACTTTCATTAATGAAAAGATAATATAAGAACCAATCGCCAACGGTAAAAAAATGAGGCTCTGTTCTAATAGACTCAAGACAACTTCACACATACACAGCCTTTCTCTTGAAAAACTACGGGCAACAATGAAAGTTTCTCTTCTACAGGCAAATTTTGCTCTTTCATTGTCCGTTTATTAATTTGTACATAATGATCATCCAACGGTATGAAAGGAATTTCTGATGCCAACTTTTTCTGCATCAAAACATCAAACGCCTGCTCTGCAGCTTTAATGCCATATAGTTCCTCTTTGACGCCTGTAGACAATGCAGCTCCTTTCAGTCCTGAATCTAAATCAGAAGCAACCAAGGTAATGCCACGTCTTTTGCACAACGTAATAAGCGCATCAATTCCAGAAACAATCGTGTTATCAATAAGAATCAAAATCGTATCAAACTCGTGTAAAAAAGGCATAACTCTTTGTGCAAGTTCCACAATATTAAATATCTCAACTTTTCGCGCCTTGATCGCATCCTTTTCTAACATTTTTATGACCATTTCAGCATCATTTTGAAGTTCAGGTGTCTCGTGAGGCGCATAGACAATTAAGACTCCTTTGATAACTGGCTTAAAATACCTTAAAGCTTCAATTTGTAATCGTGGATTATATGCTTCGGTAATACCAGTTATCATTTGATCTTGACGTATTGCGTGATTTTCTGGATGAGATACGGCAGCAAAAATTTGAGGAATCGCACATCCACGCTTACGAACAATTTCATGCGCCATCAATGTCGGGCTTGCCGCAATGGTAAAAATAAGATCAGATGAACCATTAACAACCTGTTCAACCTGTGTCTTCAACAATGACCTTCGGCCATGCGCATTATATATTTTATATGTATTATGCTGTGACGTAAGCTTATCAAGTGTTTCAATAAAACCTTGCTCAATTTTTTCGAGTGATGGATGAGTCGTCGGCGTTATAATGGCCACTGAATAACCAGAAACTCTTTTTGAGAAAAAATGGTGAACAAAAATAATACCAACACTAAACAAGATCAAAAGGATTAAAGCAAAAAACCTTTTATCCATAATAATTCCTTAAAAAATTACGAACATTAACCTGTGCAGAAAACTCAAAGAGTCTTTCTGACATTTTTAAATAAATATGAAAAGTAAAAGGAAAAAGATTAGGCCCGCCAAGGCCAACGAGATAAGCTCATAAAGGATGTAGTCTGAGAAATAGTCATATCGGCAAACACGGGTTTACCGTTTATTTTGATATGAAAATCAGCTTGAATAACCATTGGGTTCTCCAAATTAATACCTTGACTACAATTTAATTATAAACCTCTTCGATATTTTTGTCAAATTGAAAAAAAACACGATTAATCAACACAATTCAGACTCTTAAAGGCCTTGTTGCATAAATAAAAAGTAAACACTAATTCTTTATTTGTAAAACTTATTTCATAGCGCTCATCCAAAGCCAGTTCTGGCAAAAGTGTTTAAAATATTTGTTTTGATAATTGCTTCTGTTGTTTGATTTTCAAGTTTTCGATGTTGCAATTTGTCTGAGAATGTCTGTTTGAAGCGATACATTGAAGTTTCAGCGATTGAGCGTTTGTGATATCCAGTCTCTTTTTTCCATAATTTTCGAGCATCCTCACCTCCACCCAATATCTTTATTCTCGCAATAGCATGGTCTCGCGTTAATTTTGCGGGATTAATGATGGTTTTTTGTATTTTTGCATTTTTAGCAGGCGGAGCTATAAGCTCTGTGCCAGAACTTCTTGATGCTTGGTACATCTTTGTTTTGTCGTACGCTCCATCACCAAACAGTTTTTTAATGCATCCATTGAGCTTTGTTTTAAGCAATTCAACACCCACCGTAGCGTCATCAATTGAATGTGATGTAAGTTTAATAGCAGGAATCAGCTTGGTTTCAACGTCAACCACAAGATGCAGTTTTCTCCATTCTCTTCTTTTGCTTATTCCATGCATTCGAACCTTCCATTCGCCTTCCCCGAATAGCTTGAGACCTGTTGAATCTATTGCGCCATGAATCTGAATACCTCTTGGAATCCTAACCTCAGGCAATTTTATAGTTGAAGCACGTCTGCTCAACTGCGTGTAGCAAGGTGCTTTCAACGGTATTTTTTCACGCTTAAAAAAAGAATTCATAAAACCTTCGGTCATTCTCAATGGCATACCAAATAAGTAGGCAATCGAAAGACATGTTTCTATCGCCTTGTCCGTATAGGTAAACGGCCTTCCTTTTCCAGCAGTCTTGTTTAGATACCACCATTCCACGATATCTTCAGAAATCCACAAATCAATATTGCCACGTTGCACCAAATTTTTGTTATACTGAGACCAGTTCATTTTTCGCTCCCTTTTTTGAATTTTTTTGCTCTAAAAGGGAGCTTCTCTATTTTTTTCTATTTATGCAACAAGGCCACTCTTAAATATGAATACAATCAAAAGCGCTTTAAATTCCCATTAATTCTGCTACACTGGCTCAAAACTAATCATATAAAATTTAAGCTATAACATGATCTTTAAAAAATTTTTATTATTTATCGCCCTTCTTCCTTTTCACATTACGTATTCAATGGATCGTCGTTGTAGTTTAACAGGAAGACCGTTAATCGAAAGAACAATCAGCTATTGGCAACTTCTCTCAAGTGAATCAACGCAAAATAAAAAATACCAAGAACTTCTCGAAAACCCCCTGGACTTAATAGACCTTTTAGATACAGCCAGCAGCGCACGTCTCTATTTCTACGCTCGTGAGTTAAAAAAGGATGATGAATCTTTACACGCACAATTAAAAGACACTTTCGAAAAAAAATTACTCAAATTAAATGCTCAAATCGCCACACGTGAAAAAGGAAAAACATTCACTCATGATACGAGTCCTCAATCTGTATCAGCACTTCGTGTTGCGCGTGATTTCTTATTTGATTGGATCGAAGATATACACAAATATTTCATGTGTCACGAAGATGAAAAAATAATCGATATCCCACCACTCCTTTTTTATTCGTGGGAATTACTTCCTTCATCGCATATTACCCCCGAACTCTTTACTGATATTACTTCATGGATTAAAACTGATTATGAAGCAATGAGAGAACATGTAACCAAATTGTGCCAAACAGATCAAAAGAAAAGATCATCACGATGTATAATTCTTTAAATCAATCATTCTTATTCAAAGGCTTCGTGCAATTGATTGAGTATTTTTATGGCATAAGACAGCCGAGGAGAATCACTTCTCAAAACAGCGTGACTCATCAATCGAAGACCTGGTGAACGTTGCTCATCAAAACCATAAACAAACTCTAACAGCATACAATATTTTTTTTCAATTTCTTCTGCGCATTCTTTACAAGTATCACATTCTTCGCGGGTTTTTTTTAATTCTAATTTCAGTTGACGTACTTTTTTCCTTAATAATTCTTCGGACTTCGAATGCGTTTCTTCAATCGCAATTAACTCTGGTTCATCTTTGCTTAACTCATGAGAAGAAGTCTTTAATATTTCCTGCTCATCAGAAGGACTTTTTTCCATTGCAGATAAACAGAAAATATCTAAAAAAAATAGCGATAAAAAATATTTTTTCACAACATCCCCTTTTGCATACCTCAAAAAACAACAATTCCATCTCTTGCCTTAAATAAAAACCAAAACAAAAAGAGGAGCCGCCAATGGCTCCTCAAATGAAAACATAAAATTATTAAATTATTCTTTTAAACGCTTCTAATGTAGATTCTGGTGTGGCATTTGATACATCTATCGATTCTACCGGAATGCCCGCTTCTTTATAAAATGCAACAATCTCATTATTATTTTTTACAAAATCCGCAAGACGTTTGCGAACAATCTCTTCTCGATCATCTTCTCTGCGAATGAGTCGGCTCCCACATTTTTCACAGATAAATTTATTTGGTTCTTTAAGCAATGACACATGGGTTGTTGTCTGGCATTGTTTATTTTCACAAACTAAACGACCGGCCATACGACGAACAATTTTTTCAAAATCATCGATATCTAAAGAAATTACACGGAAACGATAATCAGGAAATTTGGTCTTGAGCAAATGCGCAAGTATTTTTGCTTGTTCTTTTGTGCGTGGATATCCATCAAGAATAATTGGTTGATCTCCTTTTTGTTGATTTAACCAATTTTCAAGCATCTCTGAAATAACTTCATCAGGAACTAAACGAGCTGAACGCGTATATTCAGCAATCATTTTTCCTTTTTCGGTTCCTTGCGCTATTTCTTCACGACATAAATTACCGGTTGAAACAACTTTAAATCCTAAATCCTTCACTAACTGCTCAGCTAATGTTCCTTTACCACTCCCTGGAGCACCAAGGAATGAATAAATTGTCTTGGTATACGTCTTGGGTTGAACGATACACGCTGAACGACGAATATAACCATAATAGGTTATACCAGCAACCGCTAAAACAAGACCCAATAATAGTATTCTCTTTTTAAATCTATTCATAAAAAATTCCTCTTTTAATATTAAGCTTTCATTATTTATATTATCAAATATGCAAAAACTGTCGATTTTTTAGCTCATGAAAATGTATTTTTTCAAAAATAAAAAAAGCGCTCATTTTTCAATAAGCGCTTAAAAATTTTTATTAAGAGAGAATCTTATTTTTCCATACGGTTATAAAGCCATGCAAAACCAAAAGTCCAAATGTAAGTAAAAATAAATGTTTGTACAAGACCTGAAACAACATTCATAATTGAAACATCAAGAAGAGGTGCAAACATATTAAGATTAGACATCAGCATGTATGAAGCACTTAATTTTAATGAGCTCGCTGGCCAAAACCATGTATAGAGAGCCATCAAAAAATAAACAAATGCCATACTCAGTGAAGCTGAAAATGCAAACTTATTAACGCAAAACTTCATAAAACAATCCCTTCTTTAAAAAAAACAACACTTCAACCTTACTTTTATCAAAAGAGGCCATCTTTTTCAATGGCCTCTTTCCTATAGCAAGAAATTTTATTTCTTTTTGCGCAACATTGGCAAACCAGTGCGCTTATTTTCCATTACTTCGTAACCTGCAGGTAATGCTTCAACTGATCCTTCACGAATATCGCCCGCAAAATAGTAAATACGTTGCTTGCGACCACCAGCAAGTTTTACATCTTTGGTATGAAGATAATATGTTTTTCCACTTTTTTTAGATTTAACATTATATGCCATATAAAAACTCCTTTATAGGTGAATATTTACTCCTAGTAGAAATACCTTAATCAATTAATAGGAAAAAAGCAAAAATAACCTATAAATAAAGTTATTTTCATCAAATAACTTTATTTTTTATATCTTTCATAAGTCCCAATTACTTCAATCTGATCGAGCATATGATCTTTTGCTGCATAAAGAAAGTCTTTAAGCGTCGCTCCCTCATTAAGATCTAAAATTGTATCAAGGGCATAAAGTTGTACTGAATAACGGTAATGTTCTGGCCCCGGTTTTGGACATGGGGCTCGATAACCCTGTTCACCGAAATCATTCGTTCCCAATTGAGCACCTTGAGGAACAGTATTCGTTTTAATTTCACGCACATCACTAGGAATATTATAAACTAACCATAAAACCAGCGGATTGCTTCGATCTGGCGTATCCATTCCTTCCATAATAATAGCAAAACTTTTAGTATTTTCAGGAACCTCATCCCATATAATACCCGGCGAAATTGATTCACCATCACACGTATATTTTTCAGGAATTTGAGATTTGTATCTCTGTGTAAAAGCCTCAACTCTCATTCGCATATAAAATCCTTTGGCAAAAATACTTCTTTCACTTTACTCAATTTTTCTCAAAATAAGCAATAACAATGGTACGGAATTTTCTAAAATTATTCATTTTACGCACTCAGAAAATTTTTATACACTAAACAAAAAATAAGGTTTTTTATGAGCCAAAATACAGAAAAAAACAAGGGAATTTTATTTATTATTATTGGCAGCATTCTCTTTATTCTTTTTGCAGGTAAATTTTTATTGTATATTGTTGGCGCCATAATCGGATTGCTCTTAATTAACTATGGGCTCTATCTCAACAACCTGCCACCTATCTGGATCTTAATTCAAGAATGGCTCTTAAACATTCGTCTCTATAAAAGACGTTAAAATATCTCTCTTAAAGGAGAAGCATATGAAGCATATCATTATACTTCTTTTAACACTTTTGAGTTTTGCTCGCCAAGAAACATCACGTACCATAATCGCACTCATCGATACAACATACCGAAGTGAAACATGTTACAACTCATTTATTAAATTAAATGAAGCCGCAGGAATAACTATACGTTTTTTGCACCCATCTACAAAAACATCTCAAGATCTATGCGGCTGCAATGGAGTTTTTGTTGCATTAGATCCTCATTTTTTAACAAATTTAGAAAGTGAGTATGCCCAATTAACGATCAAACCATTACAGCAATTTTTTAAAAAAACAGATAATTTTTTTGGAATTTTATTTCCATCACTTATAAATAAAAATTTCCAAATACTCACCAAATTTTTAAAAATATTTAACATTGATAAATCAATCACTTCTGATATTCAACAATTTATTAATTATCAAAATCAATTTAAACCTCTTTATACAACACAATATTATACTAAAACCGATAAGACCTTACCTCCTCTACAATTCACTCACGCGCAAAGACTTCCCTTTAAAAAGCTGCCCTCTTACCTATCAAATAATTTTCCAATAGCCCTTATGATAAAAAATGATCAATGGAATTTATTTATCAGCACCCTATCTAACATGACCTTTGCAGACCTAGAAGAAGATAATAAAAGAAATCCAATTGAACCCTATAAGCGCAAGGAACTTCTTAACGCAACATTATCATCGTTAAAAACTGTATTTAAAGAAATAAACAAGAATAATAAGAATGAAAAAACCATCTTTAAAAAAAACGTTTTGAATAAACTTGTAAACAAAAAAACAAAAACACTCAATTACCAAACGTATAAAAAACAATCTGGACTCTTTAAATGGGTAAGCAATGGCATCTCTTGTGGCTGGTTAAGCATTGACTATGATCCAAAAATGATAGAAAAAAATCTTAACTATATTGCACAGACAAAATTCGATATGCTTTGGCTCGAGCTTCCCCTAAAACTTTATAAAAAATCAGAAGAATTTAACAAAAAAATAAATTTCTTCACCAAAAAATTAGAGGAAGCATATCAAAATAAAAATCAGCTCCTCCCAAAAATTTTTATCGATTTTGATTTTGGTGCAACATTACATTGGTGTCATCAAAGCACACATCCAATAGATATATATGGTAATGAATATAAAAAAGTGCCTGCTCCTCTTGAATATAAAGAATTTTGGCGCCCTTGTATTTTAAAAGTTCTTAAAAATGTCTGTAATAAATGGAAAAATGAAATTGGAAATGGTATTCCCATTGATGGAATTATTTTTAATTTTTATTTTTGGAATTCAAAAGAAATGCCCTTTTATACTAACTTAATAGACTTTTCAGATTCTGCATGGAATGCATATCAAAAATATCATCCCGCCATTAACATCTCTTCCACTGAACGTATAAATTATATTTTAAAAAATAATAAACTAACCGAATATCTTTTTATACTCGAAAAAGAAGCTTCTGAACTTGCAAAACTCATAACTGATGATATTCATCAAATTCTTCCATGTGCAATGATTGGGGCCTATACTCAAACACCACTCGATACCTGGTTTTATCGTGCCATTATGCAAAATTTAGGATCCAAACAGAATCCATTACTCTGGTTTACCAATAACCTTAATTATTATGGACATCGCAACTGGATTGATTCTCATCATATTCATGCGCTTCATCTCACTAACATCTATTTGGATCATTTTAATAATAGGCAGGATATTCATCTTATTAATAAACTTGCACAATCTCATGATGGACTCTGGTATAGTCGCGCATCACGCATTGGTGAAAAATATCAACAAAATAAATGGTGGTCACCAGAAGCCACAACATGTAATCCTAAAAAATTAATTAATTTAATTAATAAGCAAGCACAAAAAAAATAAATTATTTTATATAATCACGACGAAAACGTTTTTCAATTTCTGAAAGACTTAAGAACCAGATTGTTGGTCGCCCATGAGGACACGTCATCCGATTTTCAACATATTCAAGTTGATTAATAATCTCATGCATTTTTTCAATGGAAAGCTCATCACCCGCTTTTACGGCAGCTTTACATGCCATCTGAGCATGAATGCGTTCACGAACGTGCTTTTTAAAAACTTCTTCATCAAAAATTTCAGTTTCACGCATCGTTGCAACAACTTCTTTTACCAACTCAACCAGGTTTGCATTTTTCAAATAAACTGGAACCGATTTTATAACAAAACGATCAACCCCCATTTGATCACCAATAATGCCGTATTGAGCAAATAATGATTGATATTTTAATACGAGACCCATTTCACTCTCATCAAGCATAACGGTGGAAGGAAACATTAATTTAATAGTCTCAATTTGATCAAATCTTTTTTTAAATAACTCGTACAAAATACGTTCATGTGCTGCATGTTGATCAATTACCAATAGCCCATCATTATTTTCTAAAAGAATATACGTCTGATGAAGTTGTCCAATTAACTTATATTGATGCGCCTCAACCCTTTCTGTCTCTTGAGTAAAAGTTTTTTGTTGTTGAACCATCTTTTGCAATTGCGAATCTTGGAAAGAAATATTTTTTGGCATTTCATGATGATGATGATGATTTGCTTTATAAACCGGAAGTATTGAACTAAATGAAGGCATTGAAGAAAAAGAAGACGCAGATGATTGAACATCAGTTATCATGGTACTGCGCAATTGCGTTGTTACTTTCTCATCAAGTTTATTGTTAATGGCATGCTGAATCAATGATTCAATTTTATGCGCATGAATAAATTGAACCTCCTCTTTGCGTGGATGAATATTTACATCGATCAATGACGGATCGGTTTTAATAAATAAAAAAACTGCCGGATAACGACCTTGTTGATAAACACTTTGATAACCACGCAAAACCGCTTTTACGAGCTTTTGATTACGAATCCAACGACCATTAACAAATAAAAAAATTTGTGCTGTATTGTATCGCATGTATTGATGATCTGAAATACAGCCCTCGGCAGCAATATCGATAGTATTTTCAGTTAAATTAATCGATAATAAATGATCTGCACACTGTTGATCCCATAATTGCATAACACGCATTTTAACATCATCAACAGGTGGACAATTATGAATTAAACGATTTTCGTTAAAAAGTTTAAAGTGAACTTTTTTATGAGCAAGCACAAATGATTGAAATAAAAGAACAATTTGCCGCCATTCAGTATCAGAAGCTTTCAAAAATTTTTTCCGTGCCGGAATATTAGAAAAAATATCCTGAATAGCAATATCGGTTCCTTCTGAAGCAGAAATTTCCTCTTCTTTGCTGAGACTTCCATATGAAAGCTTTAATTTAACGCCTACATCAGCAGCTCGTTCTTTGGTAATGAGTGTAAGAGTGCTCACCGACGAAATACTTGAAAGTGCTTCTCCGCGAAAGCCAAATGTTAATAAAGTCTGCAAATCATCAACTTGGGTAATCTTGCTCGTTGTATGTGGCTGAAAGGCAATTTTGGCATCATCACAACTCATGCCACATCCATTATCAACGACGCGCACAAGCTTTTTTCCACCATCTTCAATATAAATGGAAATTTCGTTTGAGCCCGCATCAAGAGCATTCTCAACCAACTCTTTCACTAAATTAGCTGGACGCTCAACCACCTCTCCTGCAGCAATTTTTTTTATTTCTTCAGGTGCTAAAAATCTAATTTTATTCATAAGTTACCAATACTTGTATGATGCTTTTTAGTATAACAATGAAAAAGAATTTGATCATTCAAAAACTAAATCATCACACATATTTTTATTTAATAATAAAATATTATTCAGCATGCATAGATATTTCTTTCTCAAAAAGCTCTGGCCAACAATAAGGACATTCGTCACACTTAACATCTTTACCCTTTTTCAGTTCTTCTTGAGCAATTTCTTTATTCCAATCTGTAAAAAATGGGCCAAAAAATGGACAAAACAAACAGCATCGTATTAACGTACGTTCATATGGTGAAAGACCACTCCATTTTTTAGTTGCGCCTTCCCAGCAGGGAGTTTTTTTAATGCAACAATAGGGAAAACATATACCATGATCACTGAATAAGAACGCGCCAACATGACGAAAGCTATCTCCTGAAAGCAAACAACAATTCGGACCCCCATTGCGACACGCTATTTCATGAAAGGTCTCACCCCAATATCGAGGAGCTGAAGGTTCAAGATTATCTTTTACATAATCACAATACCAATAACAGGGGACGTGTGGTCTTCGAAAAAGAGAACATAATGCACACAACGGTATAACGCAAGTAACAGGATCAGTCTGCGTTGCCATTTCTTTCGTGTTTGACACTTGAACTTCAATTGATTTTGAACGGTCTTCTATCGTTGGATATTTATGAATTGAGCCTCGACAACATGGACACCGCAAAACTCGTGAAATACCACTATTACACCATTCCCCAATGCACTTTGGATGAAATTTATGCCCACATGGTAACGTAGTGACAATTCTGTCATGACATTTATCACATATTTCTGAAGAAACAGATTCAGCATCCATACCAAAAAGGCAATGCACATATATAAATATAAGCATTATTTTTTTCATATTTAATTCTTTCGAAGAGATCTTGGACGTTCAAATTTACTTGGCCACCAATAAGGACATTCACCTTCACATTTACATCCATACTTTTCGTCCCTCAACGCACCACATACAATATTTTCAACGCATAATATAGGAAGCGCCATTAGACATCCATTATGAAATCCAAAACACAAAGGAAGGAGTAATGCAGGAAAGACAATTCTACATCCATTCCTTACGTCATCGGAACAACCACACCACGTTTTATGAAGTTCATCCCAACACGGTGTTTTATCAAGACAGCATCGGGGACAAATAATACCGTGATCACTAAATAAGAATGCCCCTGTATGACGCATACAACAGCAATCCATCAATTCATACAACGTAACCCTACCATCTGGTCGTCGCCATTCCCCCAATCCCCTTATATTATCTTTTAAATAATCAGGGTACCAATAGCAATCGGATGTATCTGGTTTAATAAGAGAACAACAAGCCACCAACAATGACTGTTGAACTATCTCTGTTTGCGTAACAGTAGATTTTGTCGAAATTATTTTCGGTTCAGTTTGAGTTGCTTGATGATAAGTTTTTTTAGGTTCACACATTGGACATTTGATCGCCCCATCACTATGCGGAACACCACACCAAGGATGAACGGTATGTCCACATGAAAAAGTATCTTTAAGTTCTTCTCTACAAATAGCACACGCAATTTCTTCAGAAATAAATCGAGCTTTTTCATCCTTATCTTTTTTTTCCATCGAAAATAAAGGAGCTATAAGTAATAAAAGGTATATTGTTTTCATAAACTGCTCATTTCATGTTTATCGGCAAAAATTAAAAAATATGAAAAATATTTATGTATTTAGTATAAACGTATAAAACGATAGTAAAAGCGAAACTTATACTTTTTTAGCCTTTTTCCCTTGAAACCAATACAAAACATCCATCAATGTGGCAAAAAAATAAATTTAAGGCTCACCATAAAAATAGCAATTAAGACCAGTTGTTGTATAAGTTTTACCGGTAATCGATATATCAAATATTTTCCCACAACAGCACTCAAAAGAACAGCTATTATAAATAATAAATAATGCCACCAGGCGAATTCAAGGGGAAATCCGTGTGAAATATAAGTCCCTACACGCACAAGATCGACGAGCAATGTTACAAAGCCGTTTGCTGCAACAAATTCAGCTGGCGTCATATGATATGATGTAAGAATTGCTGCACGCAAAGCGCCACCAATTCCGGTTAATCCCTGAATAAACCCATAAAGGCCACCACCCAAAAGAGTCACAACTCTATTACGCGGTAATACAATTGTCTCATGAAACCACTCCACCAAAACATATATGAGCAAAATTATACCGAGCACACGTAAAAAAAGCGCACGGTCAATTAAAAACGTTAATTGAGCACCAAAAAAACTCATTACAACAGCAGGAAAACCAAAAAAAATTGCTAATCGCCAGGGAACTTCCTTAAATAAAAAAAATATCTTAGTTAAATCATTCAACAAATGTAACAAGCCAACCAAAATTAAAACGGTAGAAACAGAATACCAAAACAACAAGATTGGTATTAATAGGGTTGATGTACCAAAACCAATGATAAATCCAATCAAACTCGTAATAAAAATAAGAAATGTTACTAACGCAATCATTCAACAGCCTCCTTCAGATTATGCATCAATTAGCTTACGCTAGCACCCTTTCTCTTTTTATACCACCTGAAAATTATGAAAGTAACAATGTTTAAAAAAGACCCATTTTGAAAATGGGTCTTTTTTAAAGTTTATAAAGCTTAAATTAAGCAGCTGCGGAAGCGGCTAATTTGGATGTTTTAGGGGCTGACTCTGTCTCTTTTTTTGCAGCAGCCACCTTTTTCTTTGCTGCTTCTTTTTTGGCAAGATCATCTTTAATAACTTTTGTTAATTCATCTGTCATATCAATGGAATGATCAAACGCGAGAACACTATTTTTTTCAAGAATAACTTTGACACCAGGTTTGTTTTTTAACAACTCTTGGGCATAATCTTGAATTGTTTTAAAGACTTTGAAACGAGTATTCATCTCTTCTTGTTGCAACTCTTTTTGGCGACGTTCAGCAAGGCGATTTGCTTGTACACGAATATCATCAAGCTCCTCATATAATTTTTTGAGCGCATCTGCTGAAAGTGCAGAAGCTTTTGCTTTGAGGTTTTGCTCTTTCTTTTGAATCTCTTCGCCCTTGGCTTTCAATTCTTTTTGGAATTCTTGTTGTTTGTTGATTAAATCCTCGACAAATTCTTTATCAACTTGCGTTTTATTGATAATATCTTGAATATCAACCAGAATAATTAAAATATTTGGAGCTTTAACCTCAGGTGCTTTTACCGTTTTTTCTGCTGAAGCAGAAATATTTTGCCCTTTATCGGCAACCGAACTTATATTTGATTGCGCCGCACGTGTTGCTGAAACAAATACGAGACAAAGAAATAACTGTTGTTTTATTGATAACATTCTAATCCTTTATTTTTTTATCAAAAAAACTTAAATTTGCTTATGAGTCAGTTTAACATGCTCAAAGACTGCGTCAATAGCAGCGTACACAAAAAAGGATTAAAATGATTTGCAAATTATTTTTACCATTTTTTTTATTATTCTCTCTACAGGCCATCAGCAATGAGGCTCTTATCGAAAATCTTTATAAAGAAAATTCAGGTTTTATCATTCCACTCGAAGAAGATCAGCTTATTCGTAATGCTGGTGGAGAGCCGACCTATGGTGAAATAACCTATGATGGTGTACATGAAATTTTAAAACGCTTCAAGTTAAATAAAAAAGATTGTTTTTATGATTTAGGATGCGGCATCGGAAAAATGGTTGTACAAGTATATTTAACAACACCAGTCAAAAAAAGCGTGGGCATCGAATTGTCAAAATCTCGTCTCGAAACAGCACATAAAGCAAAAAAACAATTAAAAGAAAAAAAGAAAATTAAAAAAAATCGAGAACTTATCTTTGAAGAAAACGACCTTCTCAAAACAAATATCGATGATGCCACTGCGGTTTATATTGCCTCATTATGTTTTTCTGATGACCTCATGCAAAAACTGTCAGACAAATTTTCCAAGCTTCAAAAAGGACTTAAAATTGCATCACTGCGCAATTTGCCCAATGCAAAAAATTGTTTTGAATTAAAAGAGACCGCTCATCTACCAATGACATGGAGCACGAACTGTCCTGTTTATTTTTATGAGCTCGTCAATCCAGAAAAATAATTTTTATTGGGGATGGTAACCAAAATCAGTAGCTCGACGACAAACATCTAACATTTCGCCAAAGGCGACTATTGCTTCTTGCGTAAATCCTCTAGCTAATTCACATGTTCCATTTTTAAGCATCGTCAAAAGTGTTGCAAACATTACATTCGCGCGATCACACTGTGCACCGCTCTCTTTACATTGTGCCAAAGTGTGCTTACAAAACGGAAGTGCTTGATCAACTAAATCAATAACATCTTCGGCCTTGTCTCGTGCTCTATCACAAGTGTCGGTCATCTTTTGAATTCCTCTAACGCCAATGTAATAACCAAAATAGACACATAAGACGCCACCAACAATAACTAACGTTACTCTCCCTTTATGTTCACAAACCCATTGTTTAGTTCGATAACAATAATATTTAATCTTTTCTTTTAATGTCACCGGAACAAAAATAGGTTCCGGCTCTAACTGATCCTTTAAAGTATGTAAATCCCCTATTATTTGTTCAACTTTTTGCGCAAGCTCTTTATTTTCATTTAATGGAACCACTTCAGACGAGTTACTAGATTCCCCTTTCTCTAAATCAATTTCTGGGACAACAGGCATAAATGGTTCATGTTTTTTGGCAGACAAGATTGGCTCCATTTCAATAAGCGCACCATATTCCCCTGCAGGCTCACTCTTTGAATGACCATGCTTTGTAAATTTATCCATGGCAAGTAAATTGAAGAGCCCCAATAAGATAATTATTTGCCATCGCCCAACCAATCCCTGCTCCTTTTTCACCATTTAAACGATAAAAGCAATTATTATTCTAATTTTGCAATAGTTCGTACAAAAGCAGCATCAGTTTCAAATTTTATAGGAAAAGCAAAGAGTTCAAAATTTTTATTACTCAATGATTCAAGATTGGTTAGATTTTCAAGAATTAAAATATCATGCTTCAAAAACAATTTATGCAAAGGAAAAGGATACTTATCAGGGCTTGGCGCATCAATACCAACCATTTTAATTCCACGCTCAATCAAAGCACATGCAAGCGTTTCAGTTAAAATGGGATGATCTATAAAGTACTCATGCTTCCCATAAAACTGATCATGTCCAGTAAAAAATAAAACGATATCCCCCCGTGTAATTTCTATATTCTTTAAGCTATCAACATCAATGTCGTATTTTCCGCGAACATCAATAACTTTTGCTGACCCATAAAAATGCTCTAAAGAAAAATCACTAATTTTTTTGCCTTCAGAAATAAAGTGAAGCGGCGCATCGATATGGGTACCAACATGCATACCGGCTTTAAGCTGATAATTCGTATATCCATCTTTTTTTACCGTTGCAACTTCAACTAAAGAGGCTTTTTCATCCCCCGGAAAAACAGGCATTCCCAAGCCAAACGTATGACTTAAATCAATTAACTTCATAAACTTTCTCATTATCGACAAACATTATAAGTATACGTAAAAGAATAAAAAAAGCCTTCCTGTAAATCACAAAACTTTCTCAAGAATAACGCCATCTTTAAATGTCCCACGCTCTTGAGCTTTCAATTTACGAAACTCATCCAATTGCCGTTGGTCAACGCCGAGATAATGACTCAGCGCATACACAACTTCCAAAATATCAGCTAATTCTTCAATAGCTTCATCACTCAAAAATTCATCAACCTCTTCCTTTAATTTATCTTTCAACTGATCAAGCAACTCTTGACCTTTAACAAATCGAACCTGCGCCTTTTTACCACTTTGCGCAATAACTTCAGGCACACGATCACGCACCAATTTAGGATATTTCATTGAATTTTCCTCTTTAAATTTTATCTTCTGCCTATTTTTTTATACGCTAACCAAAAACAGGAGATTCTATGCAAGCCATATGGCAAGGAGACATCTCGTTTGGACTCGTTAACATTCCCGTTAAATTATACGCTGCAATTAAGGAACATACACTCGGTTTTAATATTCTGTGCAAAAAATGTCACAGCCAACTTCACTATGAACGTTGGTGCCCTCAATGTAAAAAGGAAATCCCTTGGAATGAAACGGTCAAGGGACTCAAGCTGCCTAATGGTAAAACTTTTATTATTGATCAAGAAGAACTGCAAAAATTAAAACCTGAAAAAACTGACGCTATTGATATTGTTGAATTCGTTCCAATGCAACAGGTGAATCCAATCTACCTCAATAACCATTATTATATGGCACCAGCAAAAAAAGATGAAAAATCTTTTTTTCTTTTTCTAGAAGCACTCAAAAAAGAAGCTAAAGCTGCAATTGGACGTTTTGTTATGCGCGACAAAGAATATACTTGTCTCATTGAACCATATGAAAATGCACTGCTTTTAACAACATTAAACTATGCATATGAAATTAGACCGATTGAAAAACTTGGATTAAAAAAAATCCCTAAAATTCACCCAGCCGAATTAAAATTAGCACGCATGCTGATCAATAAATTAACGAAAAAAGCATTTGATATGGGAACATTCAAAGACACTTTTGTTGAGCAATTAAAGAAAAAAATTGAACAGAGTAAAAAAGGCAAAAAAGTTAAAGAAATTGAAGCTACTAAACCGAAACGCAAAAAAAATGAACCGCTCTTAGATGCCCTTAAAGCGAGTCTTATCGCACCAACCAAAACATAACCTATTGCACGCACGCGAGCTAAAAGATGAAAATTTATGCCCCATGCTTAACCAGTGTAGCACGAAGTAACATTTCACAACTCAAATGAATATTGTGAAGTTAGAGCATCAATACTTTAATAAACAAACTAACTACGAAATATAATACAATTACAAGATGATAAAAAGCCAAGAGTTGTATTTTCCGCAGATTAAAGAGAATGTAAAATTATCTACTGCCTAATTCCCGCTCCCTCAGAGATGTTATCAAAGATTCATGCATACCTAACTCTTTTTTTGCTAAAGCGAGCCACCGTTGATGATTTTCTTCATGCGCTTTTTTAATTGCGCCGATCTCTTCTTCGACAACCACATATTCATCATCGGGACCATAGCGCAAATCTCTTAAACCTTCAGGGTTCTTTAATGCTAATTCAGAATAACGCAGCATAATATTAACTAAACGATCATCTAATTTTGGCGACCGCAAAAATGCTCTTTGATTCAATTCTTCAAAAATCTCTTTGTTGCGAAAAACAGACCTGAAAGACATGCGGCCACACCATTGTATAGAATTATGAGCGTAATATGATTGCTCATCTTGCGTCCAACGCCGAGAAGGATTTTGTAACAGGCAATTAGAATACTCAAGCATACTCACATCCCTTCCCAGATCGTCTATGCGGACACTTAAATCTACCCCTTCTTGTATAAGCAAGAAAATATCTTTGAACCTTCCAGCACAAACTATCTCTCTATAATTTTTTTCCTCTAATCTTGCTCCATGGGAAAGAAGAAAAGGTAAATAATCTCTAAATTTTTTCTGTAAATAAGAATATTCACAAACCCTATCCAATAAAGAATTTTCAACTTCCCCATCTCTTACGTGTTGTTGATTTATATCTGCCCCCGCTATTAACAGCAACTCAACAACTTCCTGACTATCAGCAAGCGATAAAGGGAAGTGACCAAAATAATGAACATGGCCAGTAATTGGTTGGCAAACAAACCGGGCTAATTCTTTAGAAACATAAGATGCAACATCCTTGAATCCAAAACATTTCGCTTCAGCCTTTAATTGTTTTACTTTAGTAGTTAACACATCCTCAACACCGAGAACATTATCAGCATTAATTTTTTTAATTAATTCGTTATATAACGGGTCACTTGAGTACAAAAAAGAAAGACGACCATCCTCTCTATCCATTGCCCACATCGCCTGAAAAAAAACTGACATCAAGAAAGCAAAAAGCGCAATAAATTTACCTACATTTTTCATAAAAAATATCCTCTTTAAATCCTATTTCCCACCGGTAGTCACTAAAACAAAAGACCCTTTTTAATATAGCAAAATATTTCTTCTTTGTCAATTTTTTAATTATAGAATAAAATCACAAGCTCCTATCACCAATGAGCGTCTTCCACCAATTTTTTAAGCCAAAATAGTGCAGGTTTTTCTATCGTGACAAGACAGACATTCCCGCCACGTTGCGAAATTATATCGCAGACAACTTGGGAATTATCAATCAAGATACTCCTATCAATTTTTGAATTATACTCATTCAGTAAATGTACAAATATCTCGCCATTATTATCACACTTGAATTTCTTGCTCTCACAAGAATTAACGATCAAATCAAAGTAAAGGTTCAACTTAAGAGCAGGAACTGTAAATCTCGTAAAACAATCCATATTGTCCGTAATCAATACTGTGTGAAAATCATTTTTAAGTTTTTCAATTCCATAAAGAACCTCCTGCGCAACAGTCATATTTTCACAATCATTAACAAAATGGCCCCACAGATATTCAAAGGAGAGATTTAACTCTTTTGATATAAAATGATTTATATCTTCAGATGAATGAATGCCACGCATCCACTCATTGATCATTGATTTATTTTTGCCAAACAAAATTTTCTGGATCTTTTCAAAAGTACTCGTATCTAAACTTCGCCAAAATCTATCGTGGCAAATAGTTCCATCAAAATCTACAAATAAAATACGAGATTTATCTGATTTTAGCTTAATAGACATTATTTAATATATTTCCCAGGACAAGCAAAAGAATAATGTTTTAAAAACATTCCTTAATGGCTATGCCATGCCCTTCGACATGCTTAGCACGCTCAGGACATACTCGGCTCTGCAGGAGCGAAGTAAAGTCCAGCCTACGCATAAAGCTTCGGGGGACAGCTTTCGTCAACTCTTCTATCTATAAATTTATTAAAAACCATTAAAAAACTGGCCTGCCAGCTGAAGCCTTGGCGAAAGCTGGTGGAGGCGATGGGAATCGAACCCATGTCCGCAATACAACAACATTAAAGCGCTACATGTTTAGTCTTTGCTTATACCTCTATTCCACCGCAAAGACACGGAAAAAATAGAGGTCCGTTTAGGTATACTGCCCTGATACGAAACGAAAAAACCTAACAGAACAGTTCTATCAATATAATTCGAGTTGACTAATAGATAGACACATCAATCAACAAGAACATCTCAGATCAGTTTATGCAACTGCAACGAGACGTTGTGCATCCATATTAGTGTTTGCACTTATTGTTTGACCGTTTAGTTAACGAGCACACAGACAACGCTCGACATGCTCTCTAACATCGACATACCACGTCGAAGCCAGTACGCCCCCAAAAATTTCAATTACAACCTCAATTATTACAAATAGAAACAATCATGTCAAGTTTATTTGCACTGCAATGGTTGATAGGTTTATCAATTTAAATTATAGTTTAATGAACTCATCATAAAAAACAAGAAAGTTGCTTAACATGCTTTTTAGGCTTATGTCTCTCTCTATGCTCATCGCGCCACTCTTCGGCATGGATTCAGAATGGGCAATTCATGTCAAACGTAAAAAAACCTACACCCACACAAAAAATGATGAAAAATATTATGAAGTATTGCGCATTCAAATGGATCGATGTAGACGCACAACACGGGAAAAAACTCTTTTAGGAAGATTTTCCTTGGCCCCTTCAACATTAAATTCTCAATGGATAACATTAAGAGAATTTGCACCTCAAACGGCGGCAGATAAAAAAATTACTTTAAAATGCGCCATAGAAAAAGCAAGAGAATTAAACTTCGCGAAATTAGTAACTTTAGCACACATTCCGGCAGAATCATTTAGAAAAATTTCCGCTCAACCTTTAACAAAAACACAGCGCGAGAGTTTTTTCAGAGAAGTAAAATTTTTTGAAAAATTCGGATTCCACGAAGCACCATTTAATTCCGTATTTCTCGAAAAAAATCTTACTTAAAATTTTTTAGTTCGCGCATTGTTTCACGATCAAGATCGCGCTCTTTAAGCTTTTGCTTCTTATCAGCTTTTTTCTTATGTCGCGCAATACCAATATCAACTTTTGCAAGACCTTTATTATTAAAATAAATCTTAAGAGGAACGAGTGTAATTCCCCGTTGAGAAACTTCACCCAGTAGACGCATTAATTCTTTTTTATGAAGCAATAACTTGCGACTTCGCGTTGTTTCGTCTTCTTTTTTGGAATAAGCAAATCTATAAACGGGAATATTTGCATTAAGCAGCATCAGTTCTCCTTGATGGAATTGAGCAAACGAACCCTTAAGGGATCCCTGCTTTCCACGCAAAGACTTAACTTCATCACCGGTAAGAACAATACCAGCCTCAATGCGATCTAAAATCTCATAATCAAAAAGAGCTTTTTTATTTTCTGCAACAATCTTCATAATTTTTATTTTTCTGATACAAGCATATATAAGTATGCTATACTTTTTTGCAAATGATAACCAGTACTTAAAGGATTTGTCGTGTTAAAAATATTTTTTCTCACGTTTCTATGTACAAGTACCTATTTACAAGCACAACTAACTCCCGCTTCTTGCACGTGCCTTTTAAATAAAAGTATTGATCACATGTGCTATGTCGGCAATCTCGACTTAAACCTCAAACAAGATGAGCCTCTCAGCCTCTATTACGACGGCAATATCATCAAAGTAAATAATGGTATTTATTGTTTCAAGGAACATAAAGATATTAAAAAATTCTACTTTCTATTCATTAATCCAGAAGCAATCTGTTTTAGAACCGATCATAATGGTATAAATAGTTATTTAACATTTAATAATAATACGCCTTATGAATTTTATCGCATCAAACCAACAAAATCAGTAAATCTCGATGATCAATCATTTATCGACTGGAACACAAAACAAAAACCAATGCCGAAAGAACAAAAAAATAATTCCTTAAGGGTTGTGATACCCGAACATACAATAATTATTCCTTTAAGCGCCGAATATTTTGATCACAAAAACGAGAATATCATTTTTAATTATCAACCCCTCAAAGACAAACATGCAGTAGTAAGCCTTCCTTCACCGCAGTATGCAAAAACAATTAATCAAAACAAGCTTATTGAAAGTCTTTTGCAAGCTAATTTATGTATTATGAATCTCAAAAATATTCATTCGCCCCAAGATATTAAAAAAATTAGATTGGATAATCATACATTAATGCAAGAAGCATCATGAGCAAAATTCTCGCCATTGAAACCTCATGCGATGAAACTGGTGCAGCTGTCTATGATACAGACAAAGGGATTATTTCCAATGCTCTTTTTTCACAAATTGACCTTCACAAAAAATATGGGGGGGTCGTCCCGGAAATCGCTTCACGAAGCCACTTAGAAAAAATAAATCTTATTATCCAAAAGGCTCTTGATCATGCGAAACTTAAACTTGATGATATTGAGACAATAGCGGTTGTTAATAACCCCGGCCTTCCTGGATCATTACTTGTTGGCGTCTGCTTTGCAAAAGCGCTTGCGGCATGCAAAAATAAAAAAATTATTGGGATCAACCACCTCGAAGCACACATTTTTTCAGCATGCTTAGAAAATTCTATTCCTTTTCCATTCCTTTGTTTAACTGCATCAGGTGGTCATACCGCTATTTATCTTGTCAAAGATTGGGGCATTTATACCTGTGTTGTTCCCGCCATAGATGACGCAGCAGGCGAAGCTTTTGATAAAGTAGCAAAATTAATTGATCTACCTTATCCGGGGGGCCCTGAAATTGAAAAATTATCGACATCAGTCAATTACGAAGATTTTTTTAAGTATCCACGCAGCAAATCAAAAGCATTGAACTTTAGCTTTTCAGGGCTCAAAACAGCAGTTTTATACGATCTTGCAAAAAGAGGCGCTTACGATCTGAAAAATAAAAATTTTTTAAAGAAAGATGATCAATTATTTAAGGCACAGGTAGCAAGCTCACTACTTAACGCAATTGCTGATATTTTTGTGAACAAACTCGAACAGACATATAAAAAATACCCCGAAGTCAAAGCAATTACTTTTGTTGGTGGCGTTGCCTGTAATAAATTTATTCGAAATAAAATTGAAACATTCTGCAAAAAGATAAATTTAAATTTCTTTTTTCCATCACCGCAGTACTGTACTGATAATGCTGCGATGGCTGCCTTTGTTGCCAATTACAAAGCACAACAAAACAAATTTGATGATCTCACCCTTGATATTCTCTAAATAGCCCTACTTCATAGACCACTTAAATGCCCACTTTCATACCGTAGCTTTAAAGTTAACAATTTAGCAGATTTACCTTCAGAATTAAATTCACTCAAAATATTCTGAAGACTCAATAAAATCGAATTTTTACTGCAGAATTAGCTTTCGCTCGCCGTCGTACCGCTGCCATTCTTTTTATTTGCTAAGGCTTCAAGAAATTCTTCATTAGTCTTATAGCGTCGCATTTTATCAATCAAGAACTCCACCCCCTCAATAAGATTCATATTACTGAGAAACTTTTGAAGAACCCAAACTTTATTGAGCAAATCTTCAGGTTGCAACAAATCATCGCGACGTGTACCAGAAACTAAAAGATCAAATGCGGGATAAATACGACGATTTGATAATTTGCGCGTCATATTTATTTCCATATTACCAGTTCCTTTAAATTCTTCGAAAATAACCTCATCCATGCGCGAACCAGTCTCAATCAATGCGGTAGCAATAATAGTTAATGAACCACCCTCCTCAGTTTTTCGCGCAGCCCCAAAGAATCTTTTTGGTCGCTGTAATGCATTCGCATCAATACCACCAGTTAATACTTTTCCTGAAGCTGGCGCAACGGTATTGTACGCACGTGCCAATCTCGTAATAGAATCGAGCAAGATCACAACATCTTTACCAGACTCAACCAATCTTTTAGCTTTTTCAAGCACCATTTCGGCAACTTGAACGTGACGGTTTGCTGACTCATCAAAAGTAGAGCTGATAACTTCAACATGAATACCTTCCTTGATGGACCGTTTGAAATCAGCCACTTCCTCTGGACGTTCATCAATCAACAATATAATAAGATAAACATCTGGATTGTTTGTTTTTATGCTATGCGCAATCTCCTTTAAAAGAACTGTTTTCCCAGCCTTTGGAGGAGAAACAATTAAACCGCGCTGTCCCTTGCCAATTGGCGTAAAAAGATCCATAATACGCGTTGCAATCTTTGATGGATCATATTCAAGGTTAAATTTAACATCCGGATGCGTAGGAGATAAACTATCAAAATATGAACGATCTTTTGCCTTTAAAGGGTCTTCGCCATTAACCTTGGTTACTTTGAGTAACGCAAAATACTTTTCATTGTCCTTTGGTTGACGAATAACGCCAGCTACTACATCGCCCGTTCGCAAACTAAATCTTCTAATTTGCGAAGGAGAAACATAGATATCATCTGGCCCAGAAACATAATCATACTTTTGAGAACGTAAAAAACCAAAGCCATCTGGAAGTCTTTCTAAAACACCCTCAACTTCAACTTCACGTTCTGGGTCTTTAAGAGATTCTTCAATCTTCTTAATCAAATCATCTCGAGACATCAGGGCTGCCCCTACGACCCCGTGCCGACGCGCTTGCTGCGCAAGCTCACTCAAAGGTAAACTTTTAAGCTCTTTTTTCAAAGCTTGCATTTCCGTAGATTTCATGCAATTTGCTCCCCCATACTAAATAATAAAATAATAGATTAGATTTTTGCAGATTATTAAATTCATAAAAATTATTGAGAAACCACTACAGGCTCTCCCTTTTCGCCATGCTTCTTGCCTTTATAAAGCATAAGCATAATAGGACTGGCAATGAAAATGGAAGAATATGTCCCAAATATAATGCCTAATAAAAGTGCAAACGATAAACTTCGCAATGTTTCTCCACCAATAATCAATAGCGATGCAACCGCTAATAACGTTGAAAAACTCGTCAATAACGTTCGACGCAAAGTCGAATTAATAGCCTGATTAACAATATGTTCAAGAGACTCATATTTTCCAGCCTCCTGTAAATGCTCACGAATGCGCGCAAAAATTACAATAGTATCGTTAACAGAATAACCTACTATAATTAACAATGCCGCAATCGCATCAAGCGAAATCTCCCAATTCAATAACAAAAATACCATAAGAACAGCTAAAACGTCATGCATTAAAGCAACTATAGCCCCAACAGCAAATGAAAACCTAAAGCGAATGAAAATATAAATAAGCATCGCGATAAGCGCGAAAAAAACAGCTTTCAACGCATTCCAAACAAGCGTCTTGCCAATACTTGAACTTACTTGCTCGCTTTGCATAAGCTCAACACCGGTATCAGGCAAACCCTTTTGAAGAATGTTCTTGATTTTTTCGCCAAGACCAATTGACTCAACTGAAACATCTTGAATACGAATCCTTGCTTCATTTTTATCAAAATCGGAAACGACAACACCTTTCCAATCTTCTTGCCTTAAAAGATCTCGGACCTGCCCCAGACTAACCGGCTTACTAAATCGCACAACAACCTGTGTGCCGCCAGTAAAATCAACGCTGTAATTAAAACCACGGTAAATATATAAACCAGTGAACGATAAGATAATAAATGCTAAAACCGAATAGCTAACAGTACGGTAGCGCAAGAAATTAATCATGCCTCTCCTAAAATTTGATAGATTGTGTGCCCTTAAGCATTGGACATTTTTTCAACTACTGAAACGTATTTACGACCTTTTGGGCCATAATGAAATTTAATATATCCACGAGAAATTGCAAACAGGGTGTCATCGCCCCCACGCTTCACCCCATTTCCTGGATGAACACGCGTACCGCGCTGACGAACTATAATTTCGCCCCCAATTACCGCCTGACCATCAAAAAGTTTTACACCAAGTCGTTTACTTTGACTCTCCCGGCCATTCTGTGTAGAACCGCCGGCCTTATGGGTTGCCATCGTTGAATCCTTTTAATATTTACTTTGAAAAAGTAGAAAACTGATAATCATCACTACCTGATTTCACTTTTCAGTATGACTAAAAAAGCGACAAAAGTCAACGAATCCCTTTACCCTTTCAACTTTAGATGCCATGCCCGAAAAGATGCAGGGAAATACTCCTCTGCCAATTCTTTTAATGCCTGCGCATATTGGCGAATTTCCCATTGAGCTCCCTCATGACTGCGCAATTTCAAAAAATGAAACAATGAATGGAGGTTACAGGTAAACATAAATTGCGTATAAATTGTCACCGGCAAAACGCCTCGTGCCAATTCGCGCACAACACCAGCATCCAAAAGTTCATTGTAAGCCTTTACCGAATGATCAATGAGATCTTGATACTTTTTCTTAAGCGATTCATCTTCAAAAGAAGCTGCTGATGCCTGTTTGTTTTCTGCATCCTGTCCACGCCAACATGCAGGAACGTAAAATTCAAGGGGAGCCTTTGCATAACGGTAACTTATTTCATTATATGAATTCATGCGATGACGCATCCATTGACGTGCAACAAAAATTGGCGCCTTAATTCTGAAAGAAAGTTGATTATGCTCAAATGGAGAGGTGTGATCATGTAACATCAAAAAATTTATCAACTTTTGATCACGCTCATCAAAACGATCTGACCATTTACCAAAAGAGACTCGTGCAGCATTAACAACATCTAAATCAGAACCAGAAACTCGCATTAATTCAACCGAACTTATTCCATCAGAAAGTGGATCTAATACTGTTTTTTTTATTTCACCGCTTGGTCCGGAACAATGAACTATTTGCATGAATGACCTCTTTACTTCGTTACTTCTTGCCAGTTTTTACCTTCTCGAATCGTTACCGCGAGAGGAATATCCCAATCAACGACATGTTCAAGTGTTGATTTAATAATTTCTGATACTAAAGCACTATCTTTTTCTGGAACTTGCACTAAAAGCTCATCGTGAATTTGCAAAATTATTTTTGCCTCAGTATCTAAATGTGCAAATGCATTTTTAAGATTAATCATGCCAAGTTTCATAATTTCTGCAGCTGTTCCCTGGGCAGGGGTGTTAATTGCAATTCTACGCGCCGCATCAAAAAGGTTTTTATTTTTTTCATAAATACCAGGAACATGACGTCGACGACCATACAAAGTTTGGGTATAGCCGGTTTTTACGGTTTGTTCAATCACCGTATCCATCCAGTTTTTCACACCAGGATATTGCTCAAAATATTTCTCTATATATTTTTTTGCATCAGCCTGAGAGATTTTCAATTCCTTTGACAATCCGTAAGGAGTCTTGCCATACATAATGCTAAAATTAATACGCTTACCAATCTGACGCTGTTGTGTTGTCACATTTTCTGGAGCCACTTCAAAAATTTTTGCTGCTGTTTGTGTGTGAATGTCACCGTTAGTTAAAAACGCATCTTTGAGCGCCTCATCTTGAGATAACTGTGCCAACACACGTAACTCAATCTGAGAATAATCAGCAGAAATAAAAGTGTGCCCTTCTGGCGCGTAAAAAGCCGCACGAACGGTAACATCACCAACCTGAACGGGAATATTCTGCAAATTTGGTTCGGAACTTGCCAAGCGGCCTGTTGCGACATTTGTTTGACTGAATGAAGTATGAATTTTTTTTGTAAATGGATTAATTGCTTCAGGAAGCGCAACAATATACGTACTCTTTAATTTATAAAGCTCACGGTGTTTCAAAATTAACTGAGGAACAATGTGCAATTCTGCAAGGGCCTCCAGCACTTCATGATCAGTCGAATATCCCGTTCTTTTGGCACTTTTTTTCTGTGGCGGCAAATTCAGCTGATAGAAAAGTAATTGCTCTAACTGTTTTGGAGAATTCAAATTCAACGTTCCTGGCATCGTCCCAGTTAATGCATAAATTTCTTGCTCAAGCATGCCCAATACTTTTGAGACCTGCTGATCTAAATTACGCAACAAATCTATATCACAATAGATTCCCTCACACTCCATCGCAAAAAGAACATCAATTAGTGGATGTTCAATCTGGTCATATAATTTTTCAAGATTTTTTTCTTTGAGTTCTTGCGATAAAACATGCCATAATTTAAATGTTTGATGAGCATCAGCAGCTGCATATTCAACCGCATCAACAATTGAAACGTGCGCAAAATTTTCTAATTTCTTGCTCTTCACCATTTCATCAAACGTTAACATATGTTCATTAAAATAACCTTCAGATAAGGCCTTTAATCCAATGCGTTGCCCCTCTTTTACAACCAAACTTGCTGCCACCATCGTATCAAAAATCACTCCGCAAACCTTAATTCCAGCGTGCAACAACACAAGTTGATCGAATTTAGCATTATGTAAAACTTTCTTAATCGTGTCATCTTCGAGTAATGGCTTAATAACCGCATAAATATCATCATGTGATAATTGGGCTTCAGAAGTTTGGTGGGCAACAGGAATGTACCAGGCAATGCCTTCTTCACAACAGAACGAAAGCCCTACTAATGTACTTTGCAATGGATCTAAGCAATCAGTTTCGGTATCAAGCGCACAAAAGCCTTTTTCACGAACAAAAGAGACCATTCTCTTTAATTCATCAACATCTTGAACCGCTACAAATTTATATTTTTTTGTTTGCGACAATGATTCATTTGAAGAACCTGAAGATGTATTACCAGTCCCAAACTCTCCGTCAATCTCCTTCAATAACGTCTTAAAATTCAGTTCTTCAAATAAGGGACGGGCTTTCCACCAATTTTTTTCATCAAATTGAATGTCATTAATTGAGAGTTGCGGTGATGTATAACGCAACTGAAAAAGCTTTAAACTCAAAAAAGCCTTTTCCCTGCCCGCTTCCAATGCTATTCTCGTGCGCTCTTTAGACACCTTATCTAAATTCGCATACAAATCATCAAGTGATTCAAATTGATTAACAAGTTCTTCAGCACCTTTTTTTCCAATTCCACGCACGCCGGGAATATTATCCGAAGAATCACCAAGTAAGGCATGATAAAACGGCACTTGAGAAACTGAAAAACCACGTTTTTCTTCAAATGATTTTGCCGTTATCATCTCATCTTTAAAAGAATCATAAATCGCAATTGACTCATCTAATAATTGAGATAAATCCTTATCAGAGGTAACAATAACAATATCATAATCTTTTTTTGAAAAATCTTTTGCCAGTGAGTAAATAGAATCATCGGCCTCAACACCAGGTTGCTCCAGCTGCACCAAATCGATTAAATCAGCAAATTTTGTTATATGTTTTTTTTGTTCAAATAGATCACTTGGTGGCGCTTGTCGGGTCGCTTTATAATCTTGATAAAGCTCATGCCGCAAAGTCTTTCCCTTACTATCCCATACTAAAACCATATGTTCAGGCTTAAAAGTGTTCACCAACTTCTTAATCATACGACAAAAACCATAAACAGCCTGTACAGGCTGTCCATTAGGCGCATGAAGCGGCTTCATACTGTAATAAGCTCGATATAAAAATGATGATCCATCAATCAGAAACAATTTCTTTTTCATATTATTATTTTACTATAAAAAACTAATTCTCAAAAGGCTATCGTGAATAAAAAAAGTAAAAAAAAGGACACTCATTAAATGCCCTTTTTTACACTGTTAAAATCGCAAAAATTTATCGTCGCAAAACCTCTAGCTCCCTTCTCAAGGCTGCTATTTTTCCTTCAATTGGTGCATAGGACGCCTTTGCCCTCTTATACGGCGTTGTTGCAGAGTATCTGGCAAGAGCACCTTGAGAATATCTACCTTCATGTTCTTTTATAACACGCAGGTAAGGTGCTACTTGATTTTCAAGCACCCTAATCTCATTTTCAAGGCGAACAATCTGCTCTCTATGTCGAGCTTCCTCTGCTTCACGCATCTCTCTTTCGCGCTGAATCCTCAACGCTTCTTCTCTCGCTCGTACTTCCGCGGCCGCCCTTGCTTGACTTTCTCTTTCCAAAAGCACAGCTTCCTCTCTACGACGAGCTTCTTCTCCTTCAGGCATCTCTCCTTCTCGTTGAATCCTTAAGACTTCTTCTCCTTGATGTCGAAAACGTTCTTCCTGAGCGCTCAGTTCTAACATTAATTCAAATTGTTTTTCCTCATCAGGCAAACGAGCAATCATTTCTTTTGCAACATCCAAATTACCCTCTGTTATTAAATTCATAATCCGATCTTCAGGGCCAATTTCTTCGAGGGGCTCTTCAGGGCCAACTTCAGGCGACAGAACGACTTCTCGTTTTTTAGGGACAGCTTCAAATTTTCGCCGTACCATCTCGCTTAATTCTCTCATGTGTGCATCATAACGTGGATGTTCAACAATACTATCAAAGCCAGCTAACATTTTTTGAGCAGCTGCATTATTACTTTGATCTAATAATTTTAAGATTGATTCTTCCTGATCAGCCGATACTGGCGAATCCCATAAATGTCCTCTTGGATCACCAATATAAAATTTACTCACATCTCTCCACGGAGAAACATAACCCCTCGTTGTCGGATCATACAGTAGACCTCTTCCTGACGCATGCGCCACAAATCCATCCCATGACTCACAACTATAATATTGAGCCCCCGCTCCTTCAGGTCGAACTTGAACAATACAAAATGGACCATTAACGAGCTCTTCACCTTTTTTTAACTGAGAAACACTTTTTCTTCGATTATAATCATCCATCAACTCCAAGAAAGGGGCATTCGCTACTCCATCATTATCACGCAAATCAAAGAGCGCTATTCGAGCACCTCTTTTCCAGTCTTCATCAGAAGAGCCAGGAATGCGCTTCAAAGATGAAATTTCTTCCGTTTTCACTTCTTCTTTTTCATGACGCTGACGAACCGCATCAGGAAGCGTCATCCATAAATCTTCAATAAAATCACCAATTATGCGTTGCTCTCCCAATCCAGCCATTTGGTCTAATATGAGACGCGCACCTACAAAATTCCTTGTATCCACATGTGTTAAAAAAATATTTTCTAACCGGGCAAGTTCTTGTGTCGGCCATAAGTGACCGTCAGGCCTAGAGATAAAAAATTCATGTTGAGCAATGATATTCTGCTTAGTTGCTGCATCTACTAAAGGAAGTTTGTACTCTTTTAAAAATGCATTACGTAAAATATCAACCGTTGCAGCAGGAACTCTTTTTTCAACTAACATATCAATTTGTTCCTCAGGATCTGCTTGTGATAATTCTTCAATAAATTCAGGACTCCAATGATGCTGTCTACCCAATTCCTCAAGCAGATCAGGATTAGCAGCTAACCCATAACCACGTACCATCGGTGCCTCAAGAGATTTAACAAAATCTTGCCATCTAACTGCAGCATAATACGATGCAGCCTCACCGGAAGGCAAAATATAAACAACTTGCATAATTCCGAAAAGCCGCCCTTCTTGACGATCCTCTTCAATCAAATTCATAAAAGAATCGGCGGAGAAAATGTCATCCTCATCTAAATTAACTGCAGCCAATGAAGCTTCCGCGGACCTACCACGCTCATTCCACAATTTTTCTGGACTTCCGGGAATGCGCTTCCAATTAGCTTCTTGTGCAAATATTTGTGCAAAAAACAATAGCGTTATTATTAAAAGATTCTTTTTCATTATATCTCCATTTTTTAAAACCCTAGCTATCAATTTCAATTATAAAATAATCCAGATTACCGTGTCAACTTTTTGCTCAATTGTGAATTATATAAAATAAAAAAAGGGGCAAGTTAATTTCTGCCCCTCTCTCTAATTTTCAATATTTTTTATTAGTTAAAGTCTCTTGCAAGTGATCTGGCTAATGCTTCATCAGTAACTATCTGCGCTAGTTGAGCAACAGCTTCTCTGTCCTGATTAAGTTCAGCCAATTGAAATGCTTCATCAATAGTCTCCCCGGCCTGACTTAAGTACTCAGCCACACGTTCAGCAACAGGCCAATCTAAAACATGCCGCATTGGCAAATCAACAATATGTTCTTCTTCAGCCACCCCTTCTGGATCTTCCCCCGTTGCAAGAAAGATAGTTGCGCGATTACGTAACGATTCATCGCCCACTAACATGAGAAATTCAAGCAATTGTGTTGCGCGCACTAAATCACTATCATAAAGACGCTTTGCCTCACCATGCAATCGTTGAAAAGGAGATACACAACGACCGGATGCGTCCCCATAATACATTAATTCAAATGCATCATGTGCAACTTTATCGTGAGTTCGTTCAAAATAAGTAATCAAATCAATCATTAAACGATCATCTTTTTTAGATGATGCTAATGAACAGCTTTCAATCTGGAAAAGTCGTACCATGTGCGCTGGCAATGACAAGGGTTCTCTATCAATATTCTGAGCAATTTCCCATAAACCCATTAAAGAACTGCGCTCAGAATCAATATCATGACGATCACGATAGTGATACATATCCTGCTCTACTGTATTATAGTCTTGCAATAACCGCGCCTGCTCACGTTCATATGCTCGCATATCTTCTTTGTCACGAATAGCCGTCTCTAATTGTGCCTCAATCAAATCAAGCTGATCAGTTGAAACAAAACTTCTTGACGCTGTTCTGAGAAAATTAATGCGTTCACGCGCCTCGTCAAAGTTTTGACCTTCAATTAATGATGGAATTACTCGAAAATATTCATACTGACCCGCAGGCGTTAAACGAACATCTCGCCCCATAGCACATAAACTACCAACACTCGACAAAAATATTAAACTTAAAAAATATTTCTTCATCTTAAATCCTCCATATTTATTTAATTATAAAACATTTCTATCTGAAATTACAATAAATTATTTATATTAATTACAGAGAAATTTTGAAATTGAAGCTTAAGAGAGCAATTTACACACCACTCAGCTTAAATACTTCTTTTTTGAGCACAATTAATAAGATCGTTTAAAAACTCCATAATTTGATCAGCAAAATATTGGTCTCGCGCTTCTTTCTCATGATCAAGAAGTAAAAGACAGATCGCCCCTTACCTATCTTCAGTCTCCTGCACTAAACAAGCCGTCTCTGCGTCGAGCTCCTCCTGCTCTTTTCTCTTTTTACACGCTTCTTCTTCAGCAAGCTTCTGCAATGCTTTTATTTGTTCTTTTTTCTCCTCTTCAGAAATAAACGAAAAACCATCATCACCAAGTCGCATCAAAGCATCCTCGTAAGCTTTTTCCACTTCCGTAGAAATAACCGATCTTTTTATAAATGAACTTCGCGGAATAATAAAAGAACCGCTAAAAGGAACGTGCGGTAACTCCACAAGAAGAAAGTCATTCATCTCTTCTACCGTATTAAAAATAAGAAGTCTAGAACCAGTATGGTCTCCGGTTTTATGATGTGAATCAAAAAACAAAAAGTGGTCGTTTTGAACTATAATTGCATATGAATAAGCAGTATCGAGCGTAAAAACAACAGCAATAGGACATTTTAACTCGCGGTGGCTATTAAATAAATGCTCAATAAGCTGCCCGGTCAATAATCCACCCATTTTATGAGTAGGCTTACCATCTTGAATCAAGCGACAACATATCCGATCTAACTCATCTTTATCTTGTGCATTAACACCAAAAAAAGATATCGAGTCACCAACACCCAATTCCTCGCCGATTATTTGATAATCAGATTGTTCAATAACATTTAAATAACGATTAAACGATTCAAATAAGTGTGGATCTGCAGCCAATTCCTTTTCAGGTGAATTAAATGCATCATAAAAATTTCCCCCTAACCAAATAATTGAAAAAAGATCTTGAGACTCTATCTGGCCTAATGGTTCGTGAAATAAATATGCAGCCGCAGCAACAGACATTGCAGTACAAGCCAACTGCCATCGCTCAGGAACCGCTTCTTTTTGTCCAATATCACAATTAATTATCTTTTCAGGAATCGCAAAAAGACCAAAACAATAAACCAAATTAATGAAAAACAATATTTTTGATATTTTATTCATAAAAAACCCCCAAATTTTCGTCAATCTAACTGTAATAAATATTTTTCAAGTTGTCAATTTTCCGAGGCGCCTATTTTGATTTTTTCAACCAAATGCGTACACTGATCCTCATGTATATACATGTTCGTTTATTAAATGGCTTTAACAAGCTACTTACCTATCAAGTTCCATCAATCTATCAACATGAGCAACTGATTGGGAGAGTCGTCCAAGTGCCATTACGTAATCAATTGGTTCATGCCCTGGTAGAACATCAATTTGAAAGCTTACAAGAAACACCATCCTTCACCATAAGAGAACTCAATTCGCTCAATGCATTTCCCCAAGATCCACATTATGTATCATTTATTAACAAACTCGCAGAATACCAACAAATTGAGTCTTATATTTTAATTCAACGCATTCAACAATTCCTCACGTCAGAAAAAGAAGATGAAGCAATCATCTATGAGCAAATCAATCAAACTCAGCAAGTAGTATTAACAGAAGAACAAGAAAAGGTTTATTCATTTCTTGCCCCATACATTGAAAAACCACTATTTCAGCCAACTCTCGTGCATGGCGTCACTGGATCGGGCAAAACAGAAATTTACAAAAAACTAATACTGAAAGCATATCAAAAGAATAAAACAAGCATCGTTTTATTACCTGAAGTAACGCTAGCGCTTCAATTTGCACATCTCTTCAAACACACATTGGCGGTTCCCGTATTAAGTTTTCACTCACATAATACAAAAAAAGAAAAAGAACTTTTATGGCAAACATTACTTGCACACAAACCGATCGTTATCATAGGCGTTCATTTGCCAATCATGCTCCCTATCGGAAATCTCGGACTCATTATTGTCGATGAAGAGCACGAAGTCGGTTACCAAGAAAAGAAACACCCAAAAATCAACACGAAAGAAGCTGCTCTTTTGCGCGCACAGCACTACCAAATTCCAATTTTACTCGGCTCCGCAACACCATCAACTACATCCCTTTATAATAGCCAAAAAAAAGGGTGGAAATTCTTTCAACTTACCAAACGTTATGCGGGCAATTTTCCCATAATCAAAATTATCAATCTCACTGAAAAAAAACATCAAAGAAAAAATTTTTGGATTAGCAAAGAACTCGAACAAGCCATCAGACAACGCTTAGAAAAAAAAGAGCAAACGATTATCTTTCTCAATAGACGCGGCGTCTGTTTTTTTATTCAATGCAAAAACTGCTCTTACACCCCCATCTGTCATCATTGCTCAGTGAGTTTAACATTGCATAATGATAATGAACTTCACTGCCATTATTGCGGAAAAAAAGAACCATACCCGACACAATGTCCTTCATGCAAAAAAGACAATTTCTTAAAAAAGGGAATTGGCACTCAACAAGTGGTCTCGATTTTAGAAAAACTCTTTCCAATGGCACATATTGCACGCGCGGATCTTGATACTTCAAGCAAAAAAAAAGAATGGCACAAAACCATTGAACAGTTTAACAAAGGTACAATCGATATCATGGTCGGCACACAAACTATCACCAAAGGTTACCATTTTCCTAAAGTAACCCTCGTGGGCATTTTGTGGGCAGACTTAAACCTCAATTTTCCCGCTTACCATGCCGCGGAAACCACCTTACAACAGCTTATTCAAGTCGCCGGTCGAGCTGGCCGTGAAAGCGCTGAAAGTCTCGTTCTGGTACAAACAATGATTGATCATCCTATTTTCAAGTTTATTAATGAAATTAATTATATTGGTTTTTATGCATCCGAAATCAGCAAGCGCATGTTACTTTCTTACCCTCCTTGCGGAAGATTTTCTGAAATCGAACTTATTCATAAAAACGAATCAACTGTTGAAAAAGATGCACAAAAAATTATTAATCTTCTCGCAAAAAATAAAAATATTACTATCCTCGGCCCAGCAATTCCCCCAGTTTCAAAAATAAAAAATTTACACCGACGCAAAATTTATTTAAAAGCAGCATCATTTATTCCAATTAGTGAAGCTTACCAATCAATCAAATCAAAAAAATTTGCAAGCAAACACTATTTCACCCCAGCCTCCTTTTAGCATTCAAACAAAGACAAGACAATGTTTTTGTTGCAAATAGAAAATAAGTAGTGTTAATATTAAAATGATGGAAAAAGGGAGGGAAGATGAAAATATATTGGATATTATTCACAGTAGTTTCATTTATGAATGCGTTTGGTGATCCCATAATTTTCCGCCCATTTCATGGCGCCTGCGCTCAATCGCTCAATAAATGCTTCAATACATGTTTTAAAAATTCCTTAAATCTATCTTTGTGTCCAGGAAAAAAACCCTGCTTAGACCGATGCAACTTCAAACTTATTAAATCAATGCGACCTGAAAAATGTTATGCAGAATGTGACAAAATACCATGTCACTCCCTTGCTGATTGCACAACAAACTGCTTCAAAAAGACTCCCGAAGGTATTTGTCGAGAACAATGTCGAGATGCCACTAAAAACTGTACAAAATCATGTCCATCAACTACATCCGATGAACGTTTTCCATGCCTCAACTGCTGTTATGATCATGGTTTAAGTTGTAGTAAAAAATGTTGCAATATAACTTGACAAAAATTTCTATTTGCATAATAATACAAGTAGATAATTCAATTTTTTACCTATCTCTTTGCGTTATCTGTATTTAAATATTTAAAAAGGAAAAAACATGAAAAAACAGTTAGTTGTATTATTATCACTATTTGCGTGCATATCTTCTATGTATGGCATGCATTGCAGCAGAAGCACGGTTTATGCAGAAGGATCCGAAAAACATTATCATCGCGTCTGGCAAAAATTCAAGCATTCAACCTGCTGCCCTTGCGGCGTAAGATTGTGCTCAAAGGCTCTTGAAGGACTACAAACAGGTAACAGCGTTTTAGTAAAAGCACATCTTACACATGCAAACAGCATCAGCGATGAAGGCAAAACTGCCTTTGATTACCTGATGGATTGCCCTGAAACTGAAAGATATTCGACTATTTATGCAATACTGATTGCAAAAGGCTTTAACCCTCTCATAAAACATGGAACAAAAAGAGCCGCACTTTATGATATTATTGATATGCAAAATTTAGAACTACTCACAACATCAATATCATCACCTGTTGACAGCCAAGAAAAATATGAACAATTTATCAGATATTTATATCGACAAATAGACGGCAACCCACTCGAGAGAAATATATTTCAGTATCAAGCTCTCTTCCTATTGGCTGAAAAAAATCCGTCTGCAGCTCAAAAAGTTACTTCAGAACGAAGAGCTGATCGCATGCGCAGAACAACCGTTTCGGCAACAAATCTCAGCGCACCAACGAGACGTGAAGATTTAGCACGTCATCATTCGGAAACAGCAATGCCACACCTCGCATGGCAGCAATAAGTAAAAAGGGGGATCGCTTTCCCCCTTTTTTATAATGAATTCTCAATTCTTTCAATAAAAAACTTCAATCTTCGATAATCTGCACTATTTAAAAGTGCATATTGTTCTATAAGTGCCTCAACAAACTCTTCTGAAAGACCTTTTTCTTTAAAATTATTCACTAAAGTTAAGAGTAATTCATCAATATTATCAATCTGATTAGCTTGGTTAAATAAAAGATTCACATAATAATGTTCTTTAAAAAAACTTTTATATTCTTCAATACAAGCTGGACGAATAAAACTATGTAATCTCACGGGCAATGGAGAAAGCTTTTGGAAAATTTGACCGTCTTGTTGATATCCAAGCACCAATACATGAAAAAAAGTTTTTATAAAGGTAAAAATTTGAGGCTGATCTCGCAACAACTCTTCTTCTGTTTTTTGATAAGCATTAATGTGTCGAACCGCATCATCTGATATTGTATAAATCTGCTGTACAAGCCCAAAAACTAGTCGATTTCCATCATCAACTACCATCAATGAACCAAATGGCGGAACGCCATCTTTTTGCCAACACTGCCCTTTAAAACGCGAAAGTGAACATTCAATCACTTCCGCTAAAAAGCTCAATCTGTTGCTCATAGTGTTCTTCCAATATCTCATTAAAATTCTTCAAAAATGTAACACGATGAATAATACTTCGCCCTTCCTGCTGCACCAGTTTTCGATGAGTAGAAGTTGCATATCCTTTATGTTGAGCTAGCGCATAACCAGGAAAAATTCTTCCATAAACATTCATCAATTCATCGCGTTTTTCTTTGGCAAGAATAGATGCCGCAGCCACCGAAACTGAGGCTTGTTCTGCTTCCGGAAAATACATTATCTCAATATCGTTAAGCCATCCATCAAGCTTCAATGGCATCGCATCAACAATGATACGTGCAGGCAAACAGGTCATTTGTGAAATCACATGCATAACGGCTCTTTTCATTGCCCTCATAGTTGCCTGATAAATATTATAACGATCAATTTCGGAGTGACTCACGATGCCATATGCATACCAACTATGCTGCTTAATCCACTTTGCCGCCCTCACACGCTGTTCTTTGCTCAACAACTTGGAATCTTTAAGTAATTCAAACCGTTTTCCCGCATGAAGCACTACCGCCGATGTGACGACTGGACCGGCCAAACAACCACGTCCAACCTCGTCAACACCACATACCAATTGGCCCATTTTCCAGACTTCCAACTCGAGCTTCACCTTTGCTCTTGGAATTCTTTTGCGCTTATTTATGCGATCGTTTTTTTCCATTTGACAAATTTATAAGTAAAGTGTATATTAAAATAGTAGCTAGGCAGAAGTTTAAACTATATTGATATAATTATCAAAAAGTACAGGAGACGCAAGAATGAGAAATTTAACTGCGCTTCGCGTCAAAGAATTATTAAGAGAAAAAGGCTGGACAACAAAAGTTCTAGCGGAAAAAACAGGTATGTCAGAAAGTTATCTGACGCACATTAAAAATGGCACCAGACGTTGGAACGAAGATTCGCTGCGCAAATTAGCAGCTGCATTTGAAATCAGCCCAATCGACCTTTTTACCTCGCAGCGCAAACGCACTGATGATATTGACAAAAATATCAAAATGCCTGAAAAATCAGGTGTGGAGCTCAATGTTAAGGCAATTCCCGTTGTTGGTGATATTCCCGCAAATCCATCTCCATATAATAACCAATTAGCACAAACAACAACAGGCCATAAAGACGAGTTTGTTCCCGTCTTTAATAATACCGACAACAACATGTTTGCTTACTATATTGACAACAATTTAATGGCGCCTACTTTTGTTAAAGGTGACTTGTTACTCATTTCACCTGAAACATGGGCACGCTCTGGTGATATTGCAGCAGTGGAATACGGCAACGAAACACCAACGCGTATCATTACTCGTGTAGCGTACACGGATGACTTTGTTGTATTAGAATCAATCAATCAGAAAAGTACTCCGATTGCCTTGGTTCGCGGCAAAGATCATTTCCGTATTATTGGACGCGTTGTTCAACGTATCCAAAATCTGCTATAAAAACGTTGTTTTTATAGCACAAAATATGAGCCCCGATTATTTTTCGGGGTTTTTTTTACAAATTTTTGTACTTTTGTTATAGTAGAAATGTACTAAATAATACAGATGGTCTGTATTATAACGTTAAACTTTAACGTTTCCAATTAGGAGTATTTTATGCCAAACGAACGCTATGAAGCGCTCATTTTAACTATCCCAGAAGTCACTAATGACGAAGCAGGTGAAATTGAAAAACTTCTTGACAAGAAAGTACAAAGTCTTAAAGGCAAACTACTTTCATATGATCGCTGGGGTAAATATCAATTAGCTTATCCAATCAAAAAAAATTCATACGGGGTCTATTACCTTGCTCGATTTGATTTCCCTGAAGCAAAAAAAGATGATGCTATCAAAGAAATCAAAAATCTTTTTGACCTTAAATTTAATGAAGTTGTCATGCGCTATCTCTTATCGCACCTTGGTAGCAATACATCATTAGAATACAAGCGACCTCAATCTCTTGACGAAACACCAAAAGATGTCGATCAGTTCCTTAAAGACAATAAGATGACGGGCATTGCACCAAGAAAAAGCTCATTGCCAGAATCAAAACCTGAGGAACCGGCAAGAAGAGGTAAAGTTCTCAAAGAAACAGAAGAAAACATAGAAGAGTAAACGCATGGTAAAAAAAATTAAACTCCGCATGAGTTCAAATTTACTTAAAAAGAAAGCTCGCCGCGCATCATTTTCATCGCAAAAACAATGTCGTTTCAAAGAAAAGCCAGAACTCGTTATAGAAATCGATTACAAAAATGCTGATTTTTTGAGACAGTTTTTAACTGAACGTGGCAAAATTTTACCAGCACGAATATCTGGGACAAGCTCTCTTTACCAGCGACTTATTGCAAGAGAAATTAAGAAAGCCCGTAGTATGGCGTTATTACCTTATAGTCGCGTTGATTAAATTTTTAGAACTACTAAAAAATAAGCCACTTTTACAAAGGTGGCTTATTTTTTTAAAGGAAATTAAAAATGCAATATAAAATTATCGTCGCATACGATGGTACCAATTATCAGGGCTGGCAAAAGCAGACTAACGGTCCTACCGTAGCAGAAACCTTAGAAAAAGTTTTTTTCAAAGTTTTCCATAAAAAAATTTCGTTATTCGCAGCATCTCGAACAGATGCAGGAGTTCACGCAGAAGGACAAGTCGCTACCTTTTCTACTGATCTTTCCATTACAACAGAAACTCTCAAAAATGCATGGAATAATAGGCTGCCTGAGTCAATCTTGATCAAAGAACTCGCGTCAGCCCCAGATAACTATAATCCCCATCATCATATCCTTGAAAAAACTTACGAATACACAATCGCTCTTCAACGGCCCTCCCCGTTTGTAGCTCGTCATCAATGGTTCTATCGTTGGCCGCTTAACATAAAAAAATTAGAAGAAGTCTTGGCTATCTTTATCGGAACCCATGATTTCCGCAGTTTCTGTACCGGCGACGACATGAAAGATACAATACGAACAATTAATAGCATTACCCTACAAAAAATTGATGCAGTAACTTATAAAATAATATTTAAAGGGCCAGGTTTTCTTCGTTATATGATTAGACGCATTGTCGGCGCATCTCTTGAAATTGCTTCACGCCCAAAATTAACCATCGATTATTTAAAAAAAATAAAGGACACATGTAATCCTGAACACACACTCCCTTGTGCACCAGCAAGAGGGCTGCTCCTCAAGTCAATAACCTATAAAAACTAAACAGTAACCTCAATCTTCTTCATCTATTAATTGTAACAACTTTTCAAATGGATCTTGCCATTTTGTACCATCACGCGCTAACTGTGCACGCGCAAATGATTCCTGCGATAAATCCAAAGCATAATCTCGAACACTTTGCAAAAAGAACTTTATATAACACGATAAAAGTCTGTGTCCCGCATGTAAACTTTTTAAATCTAAAGATTTTAAGCCCCTCAATTTATTATAATTTAAGAAAAGAACCTCCCCACAACGCTTAATGCGTGGCAAGCAATTTAAAAAAACATAAATATTCCCATAAGGCAACTTACATAATATTAATTCATTCATCGTAAAAACAAACTGATAAAAAGCTGCATCATAAGAAAGCAAAGCATCATCAGGGAGATCTAATTTATCACCCAATCGGCCTTCTTTATCATAAATTCCCAATAAGTCACATATTGTCTTACCCTCAGCACAATGCTTTAAAAATAAACTTTCCCAAGCCGATCCAAAAATTTTCTGTAATTCATCCCGTAACTCAATAAAATCAAAAAGAGCACTTGCTGGAGAGTTGTCCATTGAATAAAGAAAATAAAAAACAAAAAGAAAACTATACAAAAACTTCATCACACCCCTCCCCTTTTTTCTCACGATATAAAAATTTTAAAATTAAAATAAAGAGTTAAAAATAATAACCATCGCATTAAGTACGTTTGTTATTAAAAACTTAATGAGCAATTTATTGATTATTTTTGCTCATATCAAAAATAATCCAATCTTTCTTTCCTACATCAAGCCAAACATTATGCATTAACTGACGCGTTTCTGAATTAAAATTGAGTTTCAACCCCTTAAAGTTTACATTTTTAAGTGATTCAAAATAACGAAGAAGTTTTTCGCTCGTAACGTCAGAACCTATAATTTTAATAGCTTCAACAAGCAAACTTGCAGAAACATACCCTTCAAAAAGATCCGCATTAATATCCACGCTCGGCATGTACATTTTTAATGTATCACGACATTCTTGGGCAATAGGAGTATCACCATGGGAATTTGGTAAGACTTGCGAAAGAACAGATGACAATCCCCTTGTTTTTAAGAACTCTGTAAAACTATGAGACATAAAACTAACCGCCAAAAGAGCAACATTCATTAATGATTTTATTCCAATCTTTTCAATCAGTTCGGCTGACACTACTTCAATTGAAAAGAACAAAATAGCAGATGGACCAAATTTAATAATTTCTTCAGCTGCTTTATCAAGCTGCAATGAACCAACGGAATGCGAAACTTCTAAAATATCGGTTATCTTATATTTTTCAACGAGCAACTTTTTAGCAGGATCTCGCCCCGCACGTCCATATGCATCATCTTGATAAAAGATAACAAAACGATTTTTTCTTAACGTATTAACACCATAGTCAACTAATGCTTCTGCTTCATCAGCATAAGAAGCACGCAGATTAACAATATTTTTCAAGTTCTCCTGGCGCCCAATTGAAGCACCCGTATAAGGAAATAATATTTTCATGTTTTCTTTACTGGCAAAATCCATCGCTGTTTGTAATGGCCGCGTTCCTAATCCATTTACCAATAAATTAGTTTTAAAGTCATTCTTTAATTTTATAAGCGCATCTAAGGTAAGAGTTTGATTATAGCGATCATCAAGCGCAACTAATCTTAAAAATCTCCCATTAATACCACCATATTCAATGTTTTCCTTATTAAATCTTAACGACAAGCCACGCTTTAAATCTTCTCCAATATTTTTAATAGAGCCACTTAAATCCAAATAAGATCCGAAAATAAATTGATTGCCATGATCCAAGGAAGCTGTTCGTACCACAGGAAGATATTTTTTCTGCTCTTTAAGAAATTCCTTTGCAACTTTTTCTGATTCAAATTTTTGACCTGTTAAAAAATTAAAAAATTCCGCATCAAATTCACCTTTACCATCAAATCGACGATAAAAGTGACTTATAAGCCAATCATAACCATTAGAAGCCATTTCCAAAATACAAAATGAATCGTTATAAAATTTATAAAATTCTTGGGAGACATACGTGGGAGCAGAAAAAATGGTCCACGTTGTAATGCCACATTCTGGGCAACGGAGTGAAAGCCCATTCGTTAAAGTGTAAGCAAAAATTCCTTTGTTAGATTTTACTTGAATTAAAATTTCATTAGTAGGCGCACTCTTCAACTTTTCAAATCCTTCATAAGAAAATAAAACATCTCGCTTCTGCTGATGTTGGTCAATGTAAGAAATCTTAAGCGTCCCCAAAAGATTTTCAAAAAACAGATCTAAATTTGAAACAAATGAAGAAATTCGATGTTTCGGCACCTTTATTTCAAGTTCACGATAGGTATTAAAATTATGCCAATTAAACTGTCTCTCTTGACGCCCCTTCAAGTAAATAATTCTTCCTGGATTAAGAACAATTAATTGAAAAATTATTGAAAGTATCTCTAAATTATACGCAGCAGAACCAATAACATCACCGGTAAAAATCATATAATAATCTGGCATAAGACGTAAATTTTGATCAATAAAATTTTTTCTCTTTAATTCATCTAAACATCTCACAAATGAATGCACGGAACCACACAAATCACCCCAAATTACATATCTATGTTCAGGACGACCAACTATCTCTCCGTTCATATTTTTAAATTCAGCCTGCTCTTTACATGCTTTTTTCATGATCGCTTCAAAATATTGATCAGACCAATCAACTCGAATGCCGATGCCAATCAAACTACGCATAAAATTAAAAAATCTATTTTTTAATTTTAACGAACGTGCATAAGAAGAATAAAAGGTAGGGCTCAACGGATCTGAATAAGCCAAACTGTCTGGTTTCAATTCTTCCTGATGAGTTCGCGTGAATAACAATAAGTCATCTACGGTTGAAAAAGTCGATCGACTTTCAACAAAGGAGCCCAAAATAAAACCAATGAGATAATATAAATTTTTTCTATTCATGTGCAACTCCCTTTTAGACCCTCACGAAAAGTAAAATATAAATTAATGCGATCAATACTACGCTTAAAAAAATGATCAGAAAAAAAGATAAAAAACGTGCAATTTTAACTGGAATTTGCATGGTAATAAAAGGAACAACAAGAGCAATGACCGAAGTAGAAAGAATATATATATATAAAAAATCAGCCACTGTAAGATAGGAAACCTGCGGCGATACCGTTTGAATAACATAGCGATATGCTAAAACCGCAGCAAAATTACCTATGGCGATACTGTAATACTCCCAATTAAATCTTTTTTGCTTCACGCCACTTACTTCATAAATTGGCATGATCGAAATTAAGGAAATATAAAACATAATCAACAAAGGAATAATAATCGTAAAGATAATTCCCAAACTATTTTTTTGTAACTTCAAAATAAAAATCACCTGTGGGTAACTTTCTTCAAGACCACTCAATTTTTCAACAATTGGCGTCTTTCCAAACATCGCATTATATTCTTTGCAACTCCATCCTGGAATCAAAAGATTTTTAGGAACAATAAAGTCAGTTGAAGCAATAGTATAGACCGATTCACCTGAATTTAAAAAAAGATTTGTCAAAATAAAATAGATCCGATGATCATCAAATGGGAACATCTCGTAATCAAGCCTGCTACTAAAACGTAATTTTATGAGATACTTAACCAAAAGCAAATTTCCTCGCGCCTCAACTTTCGGTTCTGATTTTGCTTCTATCGTTCCATTTACAAAAGAAAATTTATTAATACTTTCACTTGAAATACGCGACGGGTCATACTCAAACCACAAAAGACCTTCTACAACAAACTCATTCTCATTCGGATTAACAAGGGGAATTCCTGTAAGAATAAATCCGGTATTAATGGTAGAAAATGTCCGTGATACTTTTGAAAATTCTTGAGGAACGATAAAAACATTTTCAGGCATGGGATCAGTCGTAATTAATCTATTACTATAAAAGAAAATTAAAATCCCAACAAAAAACATTGCTATTAATACAACAACATCATCAAAATAAAAATTTTTCTTAAATAAACTAATACGCATCTTCAACACCCTTCCTCATTTTATTTTTTAGAAACGTATTCAATTTATGTAAATACAGAATAAAATAAAAAGCTACAAAAAAATTAGATTTTAAATATCATTTTATCATTTTATTTGGATAATCAGTTACAATGCCCTGAACGCCAAGCTTCCTTAAATTCTTTACAGACATAACCTTATTAACAGTCCACGCATACACGCGTAAATTACGAGCGGCTGCCCGTTCCATTAATGACGGTGCGATAAGTGCATGCTGCATGATGATTGCTTGTGCGCCAAGTTCTTGAGCTAATAAAGTATAATCAACGGGTAAACGATCAAAAATTATACCAATGGGGATCTGTGGCACCGCTTCATGAAAATCATTCAATTCATAAAAATTAAAGGATGTTACCAAAAAAGTCTCCGGCAACCACCCTTGTTTTAAATAACGACGTAATAATAACGCCACCAACTTTCCCGTCCCCACACCCTTAAGCTCAATGTCAACTCTGCATCGTTTATTAATTGATTGAAGAACTTCATCCAATGTAGAAATTTTATGGTCTTTTTGAACATTTAGTTTTCTTAATTGCGCCAACGTCATGTCAGCGATATGACCCGAACCGTCAGTTAAACGATCGACCGTTTCATCATGAAAAACCACCAAATGGCCTGATTTACATTGGCGAGCATCAAGCTCAATCATATCAACGCCCAACTTAATAGCTTTTTCGAATGACTTTAACGTATTTTCTACTTCAAGCCCATGCGCACCACGATGCCCTATTATGATCAAATCTTTACTCATTTGTCCAGACATAAAAAACGCTCCAAAAACCACAAGCGACACCGTGCTGCGGTCCATTTCCCCCTATCCCTCTATTCACTTTGACCTTACAAAAATAAAAAAAATAAATGCAAGGATTTATCTTTAAAGTTGCAAAAAAACGTTCTTACGCTTAAAATTCTGATAAATGATTAATTAAAAATACTCGCTTAAGGATATTTTTATGACCCCCAAAAAAAGAACGTATCTTCTATCAGGATTATTAATATTAGCTATTACTATTCTTATTACGGTTACACTTGCAAAATGCTCATCTCGCGTAACCGTTGATAATTATAATCCGAGCCGCGATTATGCCGGAATAAAAAACAACCTTAAAGTTGATGAATATTGGCTTTTTGAGGAAGGAATGAATTTTGATATTGATCACATGCTTAATACCAAATCACCTGACAAAAGACCACAATTTTTGGGGAAGCTCACTATTAAAACTATTCTTGAAAACGGAAAATTTGCAGGATTTATTACCTATCATAAAGATGGTTACCATCGTGGACGCATTCAGTTTTTATCGGTCAGTAAAAATTTCCGTGGTAAAGGATATGGAAAAAGATTAATTCGTTATGCGCTCAAAGATTTATTCAATCAAGGATGCACTGAAGTCTATTTAACAACGAGAACTGACAATACTCCAGCTCAAAAAATTTATAAAGATCTCGGTTTTATAGAAACAGGGCGAGATAAAAAATTTGTTAATTTTGCAATTAAAAAATAATCTCATTGAAATCAAGTGAAAAAGCGGCCGTTTCTTTGACCGCTTTTTTATATTTTAATAACGACTAAAGAGAAATTTGGCGCTCTTTTGATGTAGTTCTTAGATGAGTTTTGTGCATAAAATCTTCAATTTGATCACAGTATTCATTAAATAAAATATCGCACTTTTCAAAAGGCTTATTACCATCAAGAACTAAAACTGGAATCATTTCTAACTCAGGTAGCACTTCATGCTTATGAATTAAAAATTCATCATGAACTTTGTCAATTTGCTTGAGATATTTCAAGGTAATATTTTGTTCTCCACTACGCGCACGTTTTTTTACACGCTCGAAGCACGTTTCAGGATCAGTTTTTAAATAAATGAAGCCAAAAGGTAAACGACATTGTCCATGCATTAAAAAATTAAACCATTGTTTATAAATCGACCATTCTATCGCAGACATTCCCCCACTCTGATAACTGTTGTGCGCAAAACAATAATGACCGGAATAAATTGAACGCTCGAGTAGACGATAAGGGTTTAATGCTTGCTGCTCTTTTAAATGCTCTTTGACGCGACATGCCATAGCATAAGTTTCCAGCGAAAAAGCCCATCGTGGAATGTCTTTGTAAAAATTACCTAACAACGATTGGCCAGTATGCTGTTGATGCCACGTATTCACGGGCTCAAATACAACATCTATATCGGTCCCAGCTTTTTTGATTTTTCTGAGCAATGTTGATTTTCCTGCTCCGATATTACCTTCTAGAATATACACGGCCATTCTCCTTACTTAAACACTTGCTATAAGTATAAACGCAATATCAACAAAGATCATCTTTCAATTAAAATTCGCTTAATTAAAGGATTCAGTCTGGCCGTTATCTCGTATTCAATAGTATTCAACAAATGAGCATACTGAGCAGGAGTAACTAAATCACCATCGCCCAAAACAAGAACCTCATCATGTATATTCACCTGTGGAATATCAGTTACATCGAGCGTTGTTAAATTCATTGCCACACGCCCAATAATTGGCACCACTTTTCCTTTAATATTCATAAAACCTCTATTAGAAAGTCTACGATCAAGACCATCATAATAACCGAGGGGAACAATTGCTATTTTACGCATAGAATTCGCAACAAACGTTCTATTATAACCAACTGAACATTGGGGTCTCACCTCCCGTATTTCAATAATCTTTGTTTTTAATGATAAAATGGGTTTTAACGAAAGTTTTTTATCAGGCACATCCAATCCATATAATCCTCCTCCACAACGAACTAACGAGTGATGCGCATTCAAAAAATTTAGGGTGCCAGCGGTATTGGAAATATGAATATATTCAAGATCATTTAATTGAGAAAACAAACAATCAAAACGTTGTAATTGCAATAATGTAAAAGCAGTATCCACATTCTCCGATTCAGCAAAATGCGAACACACCCCAACAATTGAGATATATAAACTCTGTTTTAATAAATAAATAATATTCGGCAATTCATCAGGAGAAAAACCGAGACGATTCATACCAGTATCAACTTTAATATGAACACGAAATTTCTGTTGGTGTTGCTGCGCATATATTATCAGACGCTCTGCAAAAAAACGATTATGCACGACAAGATCAATGTTTTTCTCTGAAACTTCTTGCAATGGCGCATCAAGAATACCCATTAAAATAAGTGGTTTCAAAATGCCTTTTTCGCGCAATAAAAGTGCATCATGTAAGCTGAATACAATAAGCACATCAATAGAACGCGATTCTTGGCACAACTGTGCAATATGCAATAATCCATGCCCATAAGCATTTGATTTAATAACAGCACCCAGCTTTACCTGCACACCAATCTGTTTTTTAATATAATCAGCATTAAAAAAGAATTGCGCTTTATTGAGCGTAATCCAAGAATAAAAATCTTGTGACATCTTAAATAATAATACGCGGCAGTGATGGATTTAATGGCGGCATTACTTCATATTCAATGACGCCCATCTGACGGGCTACGTCCTTAAGACGAATACCATCGTGATCCCCAATAACTAACACCTCATCCCCTTTTTTAATCTGCGGAATATCGGTAATATCCACCGTTGTCATATTCATCCCAACGCGCCCTATAATGGGAACAACATGATTATGAATGACCATCTTACCGGTATTTGATAAACGACGGTCATACCCATCGTAATAACCAACACCAACGATAGCTAAACGCATCGGCTTGGTTGTCTTAAATGTCCGCGCATAACCAATCGGAATTCCAACAGAAACTTCACGAATCATCATGATGCGCGATTTTAATGATAAACATGTTTTAAGAGAAAACCCGGGTAAAATAGTTTTAGCATGCTCATAAAAACGCTCATCTTTATATGATCCATACAACGCACCACCGCAACGAACCATCGTTCCTCGCGCCTCAGGAAAACGCAACGTTGCAGCTGTATTAGCTAAATGAATAAACGGAATTGTGATTTTTCGCTCTTTAACTTTCTCGCAAACCCATTGCATACGACTAATCTGTTCAAAAGTAAAAGAAGTGTCTTGCGCATCAGACTCAGCAAAATGCGTATACATACCAGTAACAGAAATAAAAGGATTTTGTACAAGATAATCAATAACAGCAATAGTTTCTTCAGGTAAAAATCCCAAACGAACCAATCCCGTATCAACCTTTATTTGAACATTAACCTTTTTTTTGAGCGATCGTGCCAATGTAGAAATATCTTCAGCGATGTGCCAATCATATACAACTAAATCAATATTATGGTTAATTCCCTCGACAAGGGAAAGATCATATCCACCCAAAACAACAATAGGCTTTCTTATTCCCTTATTTCTTAAACGAATAGCATCACTTAACAAAAAAACAGCCATGTAATTAATAAAAGGAGAAGCCTCACACAATGAACCAGCCTCAAGTAATCCATGGCCATATGCATTTGACTTTAAAACAACCGCAATATTACGATTTAATCCAACAAGCTTTTTAAGCCAATATGCATTTGAAAAAAATCGACATTTATCTATCTCTAACCAACAGGTATGATTATGCACCTTCGTTAATGAAGGATACAAAAATGGCCCAGTTTTAACCGGGCCATTTTCTATTTCTTGTGAAAAGTTATGCACTTTTTGCAACATTAATTTTAGTTCCTTTCTTTTGTGGAACACGAGGAAGTTTTAATTCAAGAACACCATCTTCATAATTAGCAACCATATTTTTCAAATCACAAACCTCAGCAGGAAGTGATTGTATTTTTGAACCAATTGAAGAAGCAAATGAATGAGTAGCCCGCACCGAAGAATCCTTCCCCTTATTTTCTACTTGCTGCTCATCCTTACTTGTCTGTTCAAAAGATACGCCAAACATACGATCTTTTACATAAAACTTTGCTTCACCATTTCTTAGAGGAACGATACCATTCAAGGAATTAGGAAATGCATCAATAACTATTTTATCGGGATCTAATTCACCAAGATACAATTTTATGATCACAAACTCATTATTCGCTGTCATTTCTATTTTATTGTTAACAACAGCCTTTCCATGGTCAGACTTTTTTTCTTCAACAGCTTTTTTAGATAAACTTTTATACTCTGGAAAATTATTCATGTATTTTTCAACAACTTCAAACCTTTTATTAAAACTGTCCATTAATTCTTTTATCTCTTTAAAAACAGTATCAGCCTTTGCTGAAAGATGTGCGCCCGGTATTAAAAGGGCGCTCAAAAGAAGTTTACGCATAGCATTCCCTTTATATTATTATTATAAATACCTCTTTAACTATACCACAAAAAAGCAACGTGAAAAGTACATTTACCTGATTTGCCTTCTTGTAAATCACAAAAATTTCTTCACGGCAAGATTTAATCTTTTTTATTTGTAAAAAAAAGTTATAATAAAAATATGAAACAAAAAACTGTAGAAATCGTTTATGGTGTTCATCCTATTCTCGAACTCCTTAAAGCGAAAAAACGTAAAATTACCACTCTTTATGTCCTTCAACCGGAACCAAAAACTTTTAAGCAAATTAAGGCATGCCTTCCTGTCTATCCCATAAAAATTAATTACAAGTCTCGACAAGAGTTAACACAATTAAGTGGAACCCCGGATCACCAAGGAATAGTTGCACTAGCCTCTCCCTTTCAAACAAGAAAAAAAACATTTGATCCAAAATTGCAACCGTTTATTATTTTGCTCGATGGCATACAAGATCCACGAAATCTTGGCGCCATTTTACGTTCGACCTATTGCACTGGCTTTCAGGGAGTCATCCTAACACAAAAGGGAACGGCCCCTCTTAACGCTGTTGTTTTGAAAGCCGCTGCCGGATTGGCAGAACATCTAGAAATTGCTGTTGCACCGTCAGCAGGGGCAGCTTTGCAACAACTCAAACAAGATGGTTATCATATCTATATTTCCGCTTTAGAAAAAAATGCACACGATGCAACCAAAATAATATATGAAAAACCACTCTGTTTAGTTATTGGCAGTGAAGGCACCGGCGTCTCAAAAGATATCTTAAATAAAGGGCAAACGGTTATCGTGCCACAACGCACGAGTGATATTTCTTATAATGCATCAGTTGCCGCAGGAATATTAATGTTCCTCGTTGCACACCAATGTAAAATTTTATCTTAAAAGAATATGGGTTTTATTTTTAGCCTTCCTATCTCCTCACATTCACAACATTTCTCTTATTTCTTAACTGTTGCTTTAAATTATTGACTTCTCAAAGAAAAAAAAGGTAGTAATAAAACGAGGCGCAATATACTTTTTTGAGGGGGGCACATGATCAAACGAGGATTGCAACTACTTACCTTTATACTGATAGCCATAAGCACATATTATGGCCTTATTCTTATTTATAAAAAAGCAATATGGCACAGCTATATCATCGTCGACTGCCCTTCATCTATTAATCAACAAACCTTGGAAAAAATTGTGTATCTTTGTGAACAGAAAGCAACACTAAAAAATAATAGTTGGCATAAAGAATTAAAAGAAAAATTTCCTATCATAAAAAATATTCAATTAAAAAAAGACAATAAAAATATACTTACTGTTTTTATTGAACCACATACATGTAAAGTTTTATTGAATAACCAAATCTGCATTTCACCAAGTGGTGCACAATATCCATTAGAACAATTTGATCAAAATTCTATTAACGCGCCACATATCATCTCTGAAAAATTAGAAACATCTCAAGAATTTAAAAATTTTCTCACAGAAATCACTTCAGATATTTTAGAAGAACATGAGATAAGCTGGCATTCACCATATAAAATTTATCTCAAACCGAAAAATGAAAAATATTTTATCTTAATACGATCTGACCATATTCCCAATAGAGCACTATTAAAAATTATTCGACATGTTGCTCAACAACACATAATAAAAAATATGATTTTAGACACTCGTTTTAATAATCAAATAATAGTTTTCATAAATAGGGGGGGAAAAGATGGCAAAGGTATTTTCAGATAACACGGTGGTCTCTATTGATATTGGAACTACCAAAATTTGTGTTATCGTTGCCAACAAAAAAACAGATGGAACAATAGAAATAAAAGGAATCGGAAGAACACCATCGTATGGTTTAAAAAAGGGAATCGTTGTTGATATTAATAAAACGGTAGAATCGCTCAAAGCAGCTATCCAAGAAGCAGAGCTTGTTTCAGGTCAATCTATTGAAAACGCCACTATCGGTGTATCGGGAAGTCACATCAAAGCATTTAATTCTCACGGCGCCGTTCCCATTAAAAAAAAGGATGTCAGAGACCAGGACATTGCACACGTACTTGAAGCAGCTAAAGCAATCGCCATACCAGAAGGACAACAAATTTTACATGTATTGCCTCAATATTTTTCAATTGATGGACAAGGACAAATTCTGCAACCACTTGGCATGGCCGGCATTAGACTTGAAGCTCAAGTTCATATCATCACTGGCTCAATAGCTTCGGTACAAAATTTAATTACGTGCTGTCAAATGGCAGGCATCAAAGTAATTGATGTCGTACTTGAACAACTTGCCTCAGCACAATCAGTTTTATCTACTGATGAACGAGAACTTGGTGTGGGAGTTTTAGATATTGGAGGAGGAACCTCTGATTTTGCAATCTATCAACATGGCAGTATTCGTCATGCAATGGTCTTACCAATTGCCGGAAATCATTTCACCAATGATCTTGCTATTGGATTACAAACAACATTAACTGAGGCCGAACGCATTAAATGTTCATATGGCATGATAACTCATGTGCAAGATGAACTGATTGCCATAAAAAAAGTTCACGGTTTAGAAACAAAAATGACACAACAAACACAACTTGCGCACATCCTTAAACCGCGTGCAAAAGAACTTATGTACTTTATAAAAGGCGAAATTGAACGTTATCATTTACAAAAATTAATGACCACCGGCATTGTTCTCACTGGTGGCGGAGCACTCTTAGCCGGCATGCTTGAAACTGCGGAAGAAATTCTCAAAATACCGGTACGATTAGGTGTTCCAAAAACAGGACAAACATTACTAGAATCACTAGATAACCCTGTTTATGCAACCGGTTATGGTCTCATTTTACACGCCTTCAATAACAAACGAGATCGTACGTTTGATTTCAGCAAAGATCATGCGGTAAGTCGCTTATTATTCCGCATGAAATCATGGATATCAGATTTCTTTTAAATGAATAAAGGAGAAAAAATGATCGCATTCGATGAAACAATTTTGGCAGCAAACATAACGGCAAAAATTAAAGTTCTTGGTGTTGGTGGCGCTGGAAATAATACCGTCAACAGTATGTTAAAAAAAGAATATGATTCTAATATTGAATTTATTGTCGCAAATACTGATGCGCAAGCATTAAACACTTCTCCCGCCAAGAAAAAAATTCAATTAGGTATCAAATTAACCAAAGGACTCGGCTCAGGTGCCAACCCAGACATTGGCAGAAGAGCAGCAGAAGAAGATCTTGATAAAATACTTGAAGCAGTTGATGAAGCAGAAATAGTTTTTCTTGCCGCCGGCATGGGAGGTGGAACCGGTTCAGGAGCTTTGCCCGTTATTGCAAAAACATTGCGCGAACATAATATTTTAACTATCGCTGTTGTTACCAAACCATTTGTATTTGAAGGAAAACGTCGCGAAAAAATTGCGCTTGAAGCAATTAAAGAATTACAAAAAAATGTTGATACGTTAATCGTTATCCCCAATCAAAAATTACTTGACCTCGTTGGTGAAGATATTCCAATGGTCGATGCATTTGAAATGGTTAATGATATTCTTCACCAGTCAGTCAAAGGTATCTCATATATCATCACCAAATCAGGGCATATTAATGTTGATTTTGCAGATCTTAAAGTCATTATGAAAGATATGGGCCGCGCTGTCATGGGAACTGGACACGCAGCTGGGTCTAATCGTGCAATTCACGCTACCCGTGAAGCAATTTCATCACCGCTTCTTGAAAATATGAGCATTACAGGTGCCCGTGGAATTCTTATCAATATTAGTGGTGGTCCAAGCCTCAGCCTGCAAGAAATCAATGAAGCTGCTTCAGTGATTTACGAACAAGCTGATGAGAATGCAAATATCATTTTAGGCTCCGTTATTGACCAGAATATGAACGATGAAGTAATTGTTACCGTCATCGCTACCGGATGTGATAATGGCTGCGGAAAAGAAGCGCCAATTGAAGAAATAAAAGAAATCGCTAAACCAATAGAAGAACCAATTAAAGCAAGTGTCCGAGACACCGAACCAGAAGAAACGGTACAAAAAATTGCAAGCAAACAAAACTCATTTGACTCAATCGATCTTTCAAACCTTGATGTTCCAACATTTTTACGTAATGAATTAGAAGAAGACAATAAGGCGCAGGAGTAACAACTCCGCGCCTTTCTCTAACCAATTAACCAATTTATTTTTTCCATTTGATCAAAAACAATGATACATAAGTAATTTTTATTTATACGGAAATTTAGAATGAAAAGACAAATGAGAAGCCCCATTTATCAGCCAAAATTGCGCGACATCCTTTAAACGCTTTACGATAGAAGAAAATAATTGAGGGCGTAAGTCGTGCGTCTTCTGCGAAATCAAAACCAAAATCATAAGACAAATCAACGCCAAATTGATGAATTGTCCACTGTTTTAAACTCTCAGCAGAATTAGCAATCGTACTAATATAATCATTCGTACAGATCGTTAAAATATTATTTCCCTGTTTTTGAAATTGATAATTAACATCAAAAGAAAATCCACGAATAATATTATTGGCGCCTAGATATAAACGATATCTTTGCAAAAAACCCCAGTCAATATGTGCAGATGTCTTTGCAAGCAAAAGCAATTCTGTTTGATCATAGGAAGTCTTAACCCTTCTTAACCGTGTATCACCCATTAACTGCGTAAAGTTCAGATCAACGCCACCACAAAAATGATGCTTCCACACAAGATTCAAACTGCCACCAAACAAAATCCCCGGTGAACCATCATAACCAAAGGGTAATGCAAATAATCTATCTTCATCCTGTGTTTTTCCCGTCGGCAAAGAAAGTCCCAAATAAAGTGAAAGGAGAACATTGGTCAAAATTGGTTTTGATTGCGGAAAATCCTGCTCCCAACGCAAAACAGCAGAAACATCACCAATGCCCGTTCTCTTCCAGCCCGAACAGATATCAGGACCACCTAAATTACATACATTTTGTGCAAGATTACCAGTCAACAGATCCTTTGTTAGCAAATCTGCTTCAGTCTGTTCTTTTGTACAATCACACCATTTTACATTATTCAATTGCATACGAACAAAAGGAAAAAATAGGCCAAGGGAAAAACCATGGGGCAACCAATACTTTCCCGAAATCCCAAACTCAGCCATGTGAAAATGTGCCGATGGAATTAAATGGCCTCGCACCCCATCATCCGAAATACCATTCAATTCAGCTGCCAGTTGACCAATCGTCGAATTTGGATCAAATCCTTGAACCATTGCCAACGCATTTTGATCGCATTGCCAAATTTGTAAAACATTACAAATTTTTGTGTGATCCCATCGCACCCCACGTTCATGAAAAGAACTTGCACCGTAAACATCAATCTGAAAAGTCCCTTTACTCTTAGGCTCATTCGTCCATAAATAACGATCATAGGGTTTAATAAAATCCAGAGCAAGTGTCGCACATAACGATTGGCCACTTATCAACAACAATGTTCCTAAAAAAAATCGTGCATATCTGAACATATGCGTTGTTCCTTTTTTAAAAAATTTTTTATTCATTAACTCGTAATCCAAAACTTCCATTCAATAGCCATGCCCCTGAAGAACTCAAACGAACAACTCTTCCTAATGATCCCACCGTACCCATCAATGCATCGATATTTTTATCAGGAGTGTTTGAAAACATCGTTGAGCCTACAATGGTATTAGGAGACATCGCAAAAAGGCCCATCGCTCTTCCGCAGATTGCCGGCCTTGTTGAAAAGCGTACTGAACCATCATCAGTATAACTTGTACGCATCTGACCAAAACTCGCAAAATATGTATCAGTACCTTCTACAAATAAATCACTAATATTTCTAAATGACGTATCTGATATTGAGCTACCTTCATTAATGTAAAAACGATAAATACGTGCTTGATCAAAACCCCAATATGATGACAAACCATACACTTGACCACCATTTGCAAGACCACTATTTAAATTGGTGGAAGAGGCTGAAAACGATAATGCGTAAAGAGGGCCCGCACTCTCATTAAGTGCAACGTTTTCCCAGTATGGCGATTCAGCCTTCACGCTCGAGCCATTAGCAATGCGATATAAACCCTTACTCGTTGCTAACAGGGCTAATTTGTCACTAATAATTAAATCTGAAAAACTTGCATTTGAATTTCCGCACAAACTTGATGCAGTAGCAATGGTTGTTTTTTGAATACTACCCGTAGCAAATGATGCGGTGTTAATAATTACGCGATCTAACGTTTTGTTGGTTAAAATATACAAAAATTGACCATCACCAACTATTTTTTGCACAAATTTATAACTACCAATTTTCTTAAAAGTAAAACCGGCTGGTAATGCACTTGGCAAAAACCCTTGACCACTTGCATTAGACAATACAGCAGCACCACCAGCGCCACCAACCGCAATCCACGAATAGATTGAATTGGAAAAAATAGTATTAGTTACCAAGGGACCCAATCCTACCAACGAACCTCCCGAAATGACAAATGTGCGCCCAGAACCAGAAGGAAATGATCCATCAGTACTTGATGCTAAGTCGGTGGAAAAATCACCAGTATAAGGCTTGATCGTTCCAGTTGCTTCACTATTATCACCAGTTTCTACAAACATGCATTTTTCATAACCGGAAAGAAGTATTGTTGTTGTGCCAGTTAGGCCAGAATTTGGAAGTCCTACAGCATTCGCATTCGCATCAAATTCAGCCATCGCACTTGCACCACCCCAAACCTCTGGGAATTGACGCGTTATTAAACTAACTAAGCCAACATGCGCATCGCTTGTCGTGCCTCCCAAAAGGCCATCCTCAGCCCCTGCACCCCAGAGCGTTTTTTTTACCGTATTAACGTTACTATCATCAGCCCCAGTTACATACCAAAAATCACCATTTGAGGCATCTAACATTGCACCATAACTCCGATCATCTGATCCACCAACGCGCTGCCAGGGCGTCCACGCTGCAATTCTTCCCAGGTGATCAAAAATTGCTTGCGAATGATAAATACCAGGCTGCTGTGCTTGCGATGATCCTGCATCATAATCATAATCAGCTGCAATGGATACATAAACTGAATCATCGCGAACGAACATATCTTTTATGGTTGCATTACCAGACATAATTAACGGAACAGGACCAGCGCCAACCTGCGCAGCCTGATCACTTGTAGTAAACAATTGAGAAACTGATTCCGCCGGCGATCTAAATGCACGTAAACGCAACCGCCTTGTTTTCTCATTATAATCATCAACCGGATTACTCGTTACATTTGCAGCAATGCCGTGATTATCATCTTTCTGCCACGCATTTGTTTCATCACCCGGCGCACGTAAATTTGTCAATGGAATTGCATAAACTAAATTTGCTGTTTCACCAATGGCACCATTGCCTCCATTCACAATTAAATAATTTAAACGGGTCGTTGTTTGCATCGTACGAACTTTATGGACAAATGCAGTTCCACCTGTTTTTGTGGCAATAATATTCGTATTGCTTCCCGCAGTTACCACCGCATCAGGAATTATCTTTTGAAATTTTAATTTTCCATTTTCAAATCGTCCTACAACAATTGATCGAGCACCATCAGTCGCGCCTGCCGCCGCAGTTACGGATACCGCAAGATACAGTCTCTGTAAATAACTATCCCAATGCATATCGATGTAAGGAGCGACCGTATTTAAAATTGTTGCATCACTGCCAACTTTCAATGCTGATAAAGAACCATTAAACGAAATAGCCTGATTTCCCTCTTCGCCACTAGAAAGATTTTGCATCTTTAAGTTATAACCACCTTGAGATTTGGTTAAATATGCAGCAATAAGACCGCTATTCCCCGCACCAAAGGCTGAACTTCCATTTGGGGTAACGGCGCCAATAACAACATCTTGTCCCCCCGGAACACGAAAAGACGTCATTCCCGCAATATAATCAGCCGGAGCACCAGCTGCGTCTTGAGGAATATCACTCTGAACTACTTCAACGTTTGTCTCGGTTGGCTTGGTTCTATCAGGAAGCTCTACCAAAAAATAATTAAAACGTTCTTGCTGTGCAACGGGAGCAGAAATATTTTCTTTATCAATCACGGTAAAATATAAAAGTTTATCATTCTGATTACGACACGAAGATAAAAATTTAATTTTTTGACCCGTTAATGGATTGCTCTGTTTTTCTTGATTATTTAAGGTTGCCGATGCTACCCCCACGGGAATAAATTGCGCAGCGGCACCAGAATAGACAGCAATTGAAAAAGTATTTCCCACTTGCTCCTCGCCAGCACCGGTCACAACAGTGGCCAATACTTGATTCGCCCCCGTAGGAAAAACGACAGGCCCAACCGAAAAATTAAAAGTTGTCGTTGCAGAAGAAGCATTCCCCGGTATCACACGTGAAGCAAAAAGAGATGCTGTTGAAAAAAACAAAAAACAAATTAATCGAGCAAACACACGATTCGCATTCATAAAAAATCCCCAGAGAAATTCGAATATAAACAGCGCCAAATCAAGATATCAATAAACGTTATTAATTGTATAACACTTTACAGATAAATCAAAATGAATAAGCTTATAAAAACACAGTCAGAAAAATTACGTTTTATTTTTTATTTAAATTGATCAAATAAAAATTATGCATGCAAAAATATTTTCAGCAACCACCATTGGCGTTGATGCCAAAGAAGTGCAGGTCGAAGTCGATATCGCCCTTGGACTCATTAATTTTTTCATCGTTGGCTTACCTGATATGGCAATAAAAGAGAGTCGACAACGAATTTCAACAGCTCTCAAAAATAGCGGCATTCGATTACCTGATCGTAAAATTACGGTTAATCTTGCTCCTGCAGATTTAAAAAAAGAAGGAACGCTGTTCGATCTCCCTATTGCAGTAGGTATTTTACAAGCAACCGGTCTTATTAATTTAGAAAAAAATTTTATCGAAGATACACTATTTCTTGGTGAATTATCTCTCGATGGCACCGTACGCCCCATCAAGGGAGCCCTTGCAATCACCTTTGATTCAAAAGAATATCTCAACAAAAAACGTATTGTTCTCCCAAAAGAAAACACGCAAGAAGCCTCTTTAATTACTGATATTGAAATCATCGGCATTAAGACCTTAACTGAATTTATTGCTTATGCGCGCAAGGAAAGAAACATTATACCAACGCCGTCAACATGGCATCATTTAGTTCAGCAAAAACAACAATATCTCATTGATTTTTCTCAGGTCAAAGGTCAAAAACAAGCAAAACGCGCATTACAAATTGCTGCAGCAGGAAGGCACAATATTCTCTTTATTGGCTCGCCCGGCGCGGGAAAAACCATGCTCGCTCAAAGACTGCCTACTATTATGCCACCACTCACATTCAAAGAAATCCTTGAAACAAGTAAAATTTATTCAATAACGGGCAAATTAAGCAATCAACAAGCTCTTATTTATCAACGGCCTTTTCGAGCACCCCATCACACGATCTCGGAGGCAGGACTCGTCGGCGGCGGAACATACCCGCAACCTGGTGAAATCAGCCTAGCCCATAATGGCATTCTTTTTCTGGACGAATTAACTGAATTTAAACGACACACTCTCGAAGTTTTACGCCAACCCCTTGAAAACAAAAACGTTTCAATCGCCCGAGCAAATCAGACAATCACCTTTCCTGCATCAATATTATTAGTTGCAGCCCTCAATCCATGCCCTTGCGGCTTTTTAGGAGACAAGAAGCGTCCTTGCACTTGCAAACAAAATGATATTTATCGCTACTTACAAAAACTTTCCGGACCCTTACTTGATCGCATAGATCTACAAATTCATGTACAAGCTATCGATTACGATGATATCAAAAAGCAACCATCTGAAAATTCTTCTGAAAAACTCTATAACCAGATAAAAATAGCTCTTGAACAACAAGAAAAACGATTTGGCCCCCATCGCTTTAACAATAGCATGACAACCGATGAGGTTGAAAAATATTGTATTTTGGAAGATGCAGCCGAAAATGCCCTCAAACAAGCATTTGAACGACTTAGTCTGAGCATGCGAGGATACCACAAAATACTTAAAATAGGCCGCACCATCGCTGATTTAGATCAAAAAGAGACTATTTCATTGTCCCACATACAGGAAGCGATCACCTATCGATCACTTGAAAACACTCTTGATAAGCTTAAAACCCAATAAAAACTTGACAGTTTGAAATTTTCTGATATCATTAAAGCATCGGAGGTTATCCTTTAATGAAGAAAATTTTAGCAATTATTTTTGCATGCTTATCAATTTTTACTATTAAGTCTGAATATCTTGTTTATAAGAAAGTAGGCGATTCAATAAAATTACCTACACACGATGAACATGAAAAAGAGATTTATCCCACATTGATGAAATACCAATTTCCAATGTGTACAAATCCATTAAATAATGTTCACCCAGAAGAAATTGATGCCTCAGAACGAGACTTTCTAGAATATAAACTAAAAATATTCAATCATTCATATTGCGTTGCGTTTGTTCCTACAGTTCTTTATGAACTATTTATTCTCGAAAAATATACCGATAGAACACTTGATTTATGGGCTGAATCAATCATTGAGTTTTTTTTAAAACACCTCAAAGAAGAAACCGATATCACCGTTGAAGATTTTAATGATCAAATGAAAAAAAGCTTTCATCCACTCACAACAATATTGTCTGATGAAGAATTCAAAAATATAAAAGTTGCACTTGCTAACAAGGCGGTGGTTTTTAATTTTTATAACGATGAAGGTGATAAAAAAGAACAATATGAACTTATTAATAAAATTTATACCGAAATTCTCTTGCCGCATTTGCATATTTTATCCCAAATGGGAGCGTTACATGGAGGAATGAATGCACTTGGAGATTTTAGAAGCTCTGCACACAGAAGAAGCCCTCTAACCACCAGTCTTCCTCGACCACTCAAAACGATAACTCAAATCTATAACGATCAAGAACTTTATAAAGATGCATTATTACTTAACCGCCATAAAAATGTAGCTGATGGCCATTATGCAATAAACAAAGAATTAGGCGCTCTCATTGTTAACTATCTTGATAAGAGCGGGGATAAACTTCAGCTGCCCTTTTTAGGCGCAAAAAAAACTCTAAAATTAATTAGAAAAAAAATAGCAAACAATTTAAAAAACCCAAAACACCATATTATCATTAGTAGCCACAGCCTCGACTCAATTGAAGAAAAAGCTGAATACACACCAACAAGCCATGATCCACGTTCTTTCTGGTTTGTTCGCAAACCGTACGAATCAATACATGTACGCACCCCCTACCATATTCTTGAAGATTTAAATACCAAGCAAGCGAAGCTTTTACTGAATGCAACACTTGAATCAGAATATTCCTCTGAAAAAAATGACGATTTCAATATTTACCGCGCTGAAAAAATATTCACTTTAGACGACAAAAAATACATTCTCATGCCCTATAAAGACAAAAGACCACACTCCCTCTCTTTTGGTGTAAGCTTATTTGCAGGATTTGGCGGAGACCGTGGCGCTACAACTTTTTATTTAAGCAAAAATCGCAATATATGCATCACACTTGCAATCCCCAAGCGGGATTATCATAAAGACTTTGTACAAGATGACAATGTCATTTTTATTCCTCCTTATAACACAATTGTAGAACTCGCAGGAGGAGTTGGAGAACTTTTTCATGCACGAAGTAAATTGCCAAACGTAGAGCACGACTACCATATTTCAGGAATTTGCCACAAATCAAATGACGCAATAGAAGATCTTTATGTTCACAAAGACGACAAAGAGGGTATTCTTTCAAAACTTTCAACACTGTTCAAAAACAAGCTCACATTCCTTAAAAGTTCTGATTCTATTTCCCTGCGCGACCAAGAAATTGAAGAAGAACTGCACGTAGGAAGAACTCCCTCTTCATTTTAATTTATTTTTAAAAGCCGAAAAAAAGTTATTTTAAAAATAAAAAATTCCAAATTGCGGTTGACAAGTTGTCAAAAGAGCCTTAGTATATATGATGTAAGCCGCGGGGTGGAGCAGTCAGGTAGCTCGTTGGGCTCATAACCCAGAGGTCGTTGGTTCGAATCCAACCCCCGCAACCAAAAACTCTTTTTTATGAATAACAGCCTTTTGGCTGTATTTTTTTTATAATCTATTGAATACACACATAATCTGTTTTAAATTTGAAAGGATTATAAATTTTTAGCAAAAAGAGAGGAGCTCCCATCGCACAAGAAAAAGCAGGTTTACTCAAAGAACGTTACTACCATTTTTTTTACTATTTATTTAATTTTAAAAAATTTAAGTGCTTGATCCCCATAAATTTTGATGAGCCCTGGTGGAAACTGCTCGCCAATCAAAAAACAAGGCTTCTTTTAATTATTATTCCACAACTTATCCGTCGCGTTTTTGGCACCCTAACACCTATTTTTTTGAGTAAAATCTTCGAAACCTTACGCTTTGATTATCTTTTATATTTTACAATAATATGGGGCGTCTTACTTATTTTTGATTACTTTTCAGACTTCAGCTTCGCTCAGCTTTTTTTAAGCATGCAAAGCATTCAATACTATGCAAACCAATTGCTTATTAAAATTGATCCAATTTTTCACTCAACGCGCGCAACCGGCAAAATAATAGCAAAAATTGACCGCGCACAAGATTCGTATCAGCAAATTATTGAAATCGGCATCCACGATCTCTTGTTTATGCTCGCCGGAACCATTACGGCTTTGATTGCTGTTATTCAAGCTAATATTAATTTAGGCTTAATCGCCACTGGTCTGGTTATTCTTCTTCTCGCCTTTGGTATTTACAGCTATATTTTAAATAATCAAGCATTTATCGCAAAAACAATAGAAGCAGAAGACCGCGTCAAAAATGTCGGCATAGAAAATTTAGCACAAATTACCTTAATTCGTTCAACCTTTGCAGGCAACGAAGCAAATCGACGCCTGAGACAAGTTACCAATAAAAGCATCTTTGTTGAACGTGCGGCATGGTGCTCTTTTTACCTCATGAACACCATTATGCGTATTCTTTACCTCATTATCCTTTTCATCGTCTGCGCTATCATGCTTAAAGATGCAACGCAAGGATCAATAACTACTATCAGTGCAATCGGTTTAATCATTACATTCTTCCGTGGCACGTACGATATCACCAAAGTCGGGCGCCGCGTCTATTGGTTTGTAACCCACATTGATCGCATTAAGGATCTATTTGCCTTTCTACAATCCTTTGGCAAACAGACTTTTCCTGTACTTGGTGAGCATCGCTTTGAATTGCCTCTCAATAAAAAAGTCAGCACCACCATCGAAGCACGAAAACTCAAGTTTAGATACAATGTTAATGCTCAAATTTTTAATGACCACTCACTACTTCTTACTGTCCCTTACACACAAAAAAATAAACTTTATGGCATCATTGGCCCATCGGGTGTCGGAAAAACAACATTACTCTCCATTCTGGGTGGTCAATTAAAACCTCAAGAAGGCTCCGTCATGTTAAATGGCATTGATATCTACGCAATTGACGATTATGCCCGCCGAACACTGATTACCATTCAAAACCAAACAGCTACAACCATGCGCGGAAGCGTTCGCTACAACCTTTTATTCGGGATGCCACACGAAAAGTTAATTTATTCCGACAAAGAATTGAAAGAAGTTCTTAAAAAAGTCGGTCTTTGGAAAATTTTTAACGATAAAGAAGGTCTTGATACATTCATTGGCGAAGGAGGCTTTACCCTTTCCGGTGGTCAACGACAAAGATTTAATTTCGCAAGTGTTTATCTGCGCGCCAAATATTACGAGTCAATTCTTATTTTAATGGATGAACCAACAAGCAGTCTTGATGAAGTAAGCGAAACAGCTATTACCAATATGATTGGTGAACTTGCAAACAAGGCTGCAACATTTGTTATTGCACACCGATTACACACTATCAAAGATGCATCAGGACTTCTTGATATTTCTTTGACCAAAGAAACTAAAAAAATGAGATTTTACCCCCCAGACGTTCTTAAAGAAAAATCAAAATATTATCAAGCACTTCTTAAGGGTGAAATTACGATAATCGATTAAAAAATCATCAAAGAATTAATTTCTTTAAAAAGTGCGTTATAATAACGTTAAAAATTTCAATACGGTCGCCATGTTAAGGCGACATGGTGGCTGCATAATAACCTTAATTAAGTTAAGATTAATGAATAAATTTTCGATAAAATTTTATGATAAAAAAAACTGCGTAAATCCAACTGATATAAAAAATAAACTCTTTAGCCATGACAATATTCCGGTAATATTTCAACATCAAGTTCATGGAAACATGGGACTAGCGATAACAAAGGAAAACTTAGGTCAATATCAACCATGTTTAACTTATGACAGTGATTATCTAATTACAAATCTTTCTCAAATTGGCATTGGTGTTTTAACCGCAGATTGCCTGCCAATCATTCTGGTTGATACAAAAAATGATTCTATCGGTGTTGTTCATGCCGGATGGCGTGGAACCGTTGAAAGAATTATTCTCAATACAATCACTCATATGAACCAAATATTTAAAACAACACCACAAGATTTGCGCATCTTTTTTGGTCCATGTGCTTTATCGTGCTGCTATGAAATAAGTGAGCCCTTTATAAATCAACTGCCAGCATGGGCAACGGCAGCTCTAAAAAATAATTGCTTTAACCTCACTCTTTGCAACGAATTACTTCTCAAAGAGTTGGGAATAACACATAAACAAATCGATAAATCATATAATGAATGCACCATATGTAATGATCGATTTTGTTCTTACAGAAAAAAGCCTGGTGATTATACTCGCCAGATGAGTATAATTTGGTTAAACTAATGCGAGTAGTAGTGTGGGACCTAGTTATATTGATTAACTGGCAAGAAGGGAGCTATAGGAAAATTTATGATTACATTTTTAAGAAAAATATTCGGCAGCGCAAATGAACGTGAGCTCAAACGTTTGATGCCAATCGTAAAAAAAATAAATGAACTTGAACCTTCAATGCAAGCTTTACCAGATGAAAAATTATCTGCAAAAACACTCGAATTCAAAGAACGTCTTGCAAAAGGCGAATCTTTAGATGATCTTTTGCCTGAAGCATATGCCGTTGTACGTGAAGCCTCAAAACGTAAACTTGGCATGCGTCCATTTGATGTTCAATTAATGGGCGCAATTGTCCTTCACCAAGGAAAAATAGCTGAAATGAAAACGGGTGAAGGAAAAACGCTTGTCGCAACAATGCCGCTCTATCTCAATTCCTTAACAGGCAAAAGTACACACCTGGTAACGGTTAACGATTACCTTGCAAAACGTGACTCAGAATGGAATGCTCCTATCTATAATTTTCTTGGCACCGAAGTTGCATGCCTTCAAAATTACATGGAAGATGAAGAGCGCAAAAAAGTTTATGCTGCAGATATTCTTTATGGAACTAATAACGAGTTCGGCTTCGATTATTTACGCGACAACATGAAATTCAGACTTGAAGACTATGTTCAACGTGATTTAAACTATGCAATCGTTGACGAGGTTGACTCGATCTTAATCGATGAAGCTCGTACACCATTAATCATTTCAGGCCCAACAGACGAAGAAAGCGAACTTTACGAAAAAGCTGATCGAGCAGTAAAAAATTTTAAAAAGGGCGAAGATTTTGAAGTTGATGAAAAAGCACGATCAGTACAGCTTACTGAAAATGGTGTCGATAAAATAGAACCGTTCTTCCAAATAAAAAATCTTTACGACCCAACCAATTTAGAAATTTTGCACCATGTGACACAAGCAATGAAAGCGCACGCACTCTTCAAGCGCGATGTTGATTATATGGTTCGCGACGGCCAGGTTCTTATCGTCGATGAATTCACCGGACGCGTTCTCCCAGGAAGACGCTATAGTGATGGCTTACATCAAGCATTAGAGGCAAAAGAAGGTGTAAAAGTTGAAAAAGAAAGCCAAACACTTGCCTCAATTACCTTGCAAAATTATTTCCGCCTTTACAAAAAACTTGCAGGTATGACCGGCACAGCAATGACCGAAGCCGAAGAATTTCATAAAATTTATGGACTCGATGTTGTATCCATTCCAACAAATATGGCTATGATCCGCGATGACAAACCGGACCTCATTTTCTTAGGCAAAGAAGGCAAATACAAAGAAGTCGTTAAGGATATTCAAGAACGACACAAAAAAGGACAACCAGTTTTAATTGGCACGATCGCCGTTGAAACTTCAGAGCTTTTAAGCAAAATTTTGAAAATGCATGGTGTTCCACATGAGGTGTTAAATGCAAAACATCATGAACGAGAAGCTGAAATCATAAAATATGCAGGCCATCCGGGACATGTAACAATTGCAACAAATATGGCAGGACGCGGCACGGATATCAAGTTAACGCCTGAGTCCAAAAAAGCGGGCGGTTTGTACATTCTTGGAACAGAACGACACGAAAGTCGACGCATCGACAACCAATTGCGTGGCCGCTCCGGTCGCCAAGGGGATCCAGGAGAATCACGTTTTTATCTATCACTTGATGATGATCTCATTAGAATTTTTGGCGGCATTAAGGAAAAAATGCAGCGCTTTGGCATGAAAGAAGATGAAACGATTGAGTCTAAATTTATTTCAAAAAAAATTGAAAGCGCACAAGAAAAGGTTGAAAAACACAACTTTGAAATTCGCAAACATCTTCTTGAGTATGACGATGTTATAAATCAGCATCGTAAAGTTATTTATGATTACCGTCGACAAATTTTAGAACAAAGCGATGATACCCGCGGATTAATTACTGATCTCATCATTGGCTTCATTCAAGATGCTATCGCCCAGTATTGCCCGACGAGAAAATTGACTCATGAGCAATCAGAAAAAGTGCTTCACCTTGTCAGCCAAATTACCGCAATTCGCATGCAAGATTTTAAAGACGCTGGCTTAAGCACTGAAAATAGTGATGCATTCAAAAAAGATCTCATTAACTTTCTTTTAAAAAATTATGAGTATTACCGCGCCAAATTTGACCAAGGACAAATCAGTGCAGCCGAAAAATGGATCACGCTTGAAACAGTGGATAAAGCATGGAAACAACACATGCTTAACATTGATCATTTAAAAGAAGGAATTGGCTACCGTGGTTATGCTCAAAAAAACCCTCTTTATGAATATAAACGCGAAGCTTTTTTCATGTTCAAAGACATGATGCAGCAAATCAAATGGGAAATCGTTTATCGCATCTTCCATCTGAATGCAGCGCATTTCAATCAAGATGAACTCGTTGAAAGAAGAAAGCGCGAGCTTGAGCAGATGATGGTCGGTAAAAATCAGCAACGGCCACAAGCTCACAACGCAGAACGAAGAGAAAAGAAAAATAAAAAACATTAATGAAGAAAATGTACTTTAAAAAATTAGCAATCTTGCTTTTTGTCTTATTTTTTACACCAGTTTATTCTACTCTTAAAAGTAAGCCAAAACCAAAAGAGCGACGACGTTATTCACTGGAGAAAATGCGTCAAATTCGAGAATTGAGAAATTTAGCCCATCAGACAGATTTCATCTTGGCTCTTTGTCGCATACGAGAAGAAAGGTTTGATAAAAAATGAGATTATTAACGTTTATTCAATTTACTTTTTTATAAAAACTACTATATTTTTTAGTATATTCTCCCCTAAAACAAAAAAGGTCTTGTTATGATTAACAAACGCTTATGCGTTCTCCTGTTAACGTTGCTTCATTGTCAAATAAAAACTGAACAATCAGTCGAAGCATCGGAACGTAAACCAAAAGTAATTCACAATACGTCCTCGGATGAAAAAATCCGTCTTTTCAGAGAACAATCCTGGCGAGTTTATTCGACATTTTTACATGATGGCTCAATTTACACATGTCTTCCCCGAATTTATGAAGACAAAGTAACATTCCGGGAAGAATCAACCAAAGGAGGCCTCAATTACCTTTTCAAATTTTTTGGCGATATTATTCCTCCACAATGGAATATAAATACGGGAAAATCAACGATTTGGAATTTAGATCCGTTTGATGCAATAGATCTTGGCATTCAAGATGCAAATCCCAAAATTGTACAATCCTGTCTTGATATTCTCCCGATTTCTAAAGCATCAGCTCTTTCAGGTCTTTCAACTGAATGGCGAGAAAAAGTTAATGCTGAAGGAAAATTTGATATTACCCAAAAACTGACTCTCAATATGGAATCTCTTACAGGAAAAATAAACAGGCATCGTCTTATAAAAGGCATTTCGTTTACTGCCGGTCTTTTGAGTTATTTTGGTCTCGCAAATAATAATGTTTTAGATGAAAAAAAACAATTACATGACGATGGTTTCGCCACAGCTGAGTTCAAATCTTTTGGAGCATTAAAACCAGTCACCGTAACACTTGCAGCACTCACAGCGCTAATTTCAGAATATACTGAAAGCCAACATATTAACAATCATGTGCATGTATACGAGCTCTTAATCAACTCCGCTAAAGTATTCTTCAACAAAGAACAAGTTAAAAGCCAACTAAAGAAATTGCATAATAAAATTCGTCGCTTCAAACTTCATAAAACAGCTGGCGATAAATTACAAACATTAATAGAAAAACTTTAAGAAGGTTAAAAATATGAAATTAAGTATATTTGATTGTTACCAAAGGAGTTCGCTCGTGTCACTAAAAAAAATATTTCTTATCTTGCTTTTAAGCGCAACTGCTCTTAATGCCGAAAAAACATCACTAAGCGCAACCGATCTTAACACCGAAAAGGTATCACTAAGTTCAACTGCGCTTAATGCAACAAAAGCACCACTCATTCGCGATGTTTCTTGGACTGGTTATATCTATTATGAACCAGGTTCTTTTTATGTATTGCTCGACCCAATTTATGAAGATAAAATCTCTCTGCTTGAAGAACAATGGGGAGAAACAAACTTCATTTTTAGTTGGCTCGGCAGCTTTATTCCGAGAAGCTGGAATATCAATGTAGGCAAAAATACCACCGTATGGAATTATGATGCCTTAGATGCCCTGTATGTTGGCATCCAAGGTGCAAATACAGAAATAACACAAGCAAGTATAAATCTTTTGCCTATAACCAAAGCTATCGTTCCAAGTGGAAAAACAACTGATTATCGCCTCAAAGAAATTGTAGTCAATGGCAAATTAGATTTATCACAATTTATGGAGCTCAACTATAAATGCATGGCAGCAAAAATCAATAAAAGCAGAGTAAACAAAGCAATCTGTTTCGCAACGGCCGGAGCCATTGCGTTAGGCACAACAAAACCAACTTTTATTTCAAAGCTTCTTTCAGAAGGTACGAGTTTGGATGCTAAAAAGATAACCGATTTACTGAGCAAACATTTACCAACATGGGCAACAGAAAAAAGTTATCTTTTAACAGCGCTGCCTTTAATTGCAGCAGCAGGGACGCAACGACTAGAAAACATCTACATCAATGGCTATGTCAAAAACTTCGAAATTCTCATGAATTCGGAAAAAGTTGTTTTTGATAAGCAAAAAGCACAAAAGATGTTATCTAAACTTATCAAAAAACTGAAAAGATTTGGGTTTGGCAAAAACTATGCGCATCGACTAGGAATTCTGTTACAAAATCTATAAAGCAAAGGGGTCGGCAAAACCGGCCCTTTTTTTAATACCAAACTTACTATATACTAACTACCAAAAATGTTCGGATTAAGGAATTCTTATGAAAAAATTTCTCTTCTTAATTCTTGCTTCACCAATGATTCACGCCTATAAAACGTATGAATTATTGCCAAGCGCTCATGAATATAAAATTGTGGTTCAAGAAACAGAATATACAACTATTAATGGTTATGACTCTGATGGCAAAATAAGTACTCATCATTTTACACAAACACGTGAACGTTATTTAGAACCAAAAGATGCTTTTGACTTAGGTATAAGATATGAAAGCTGCTCTATTTTACATGCAGCACTTAATAAAATGGAATTCTTTAATGAACACATCGACATATCTGCAGCACTGAACGTCATTGTTATAAAACTCCAAGAAGCTCATTCGCACCGCAAGGCTTCTTATTGGTTCAGCGGTATCGTTGGCGCAGCAGCCACTAGTCCGTGGTTCTTCTCCGGAACAACAGCGCACAAACTCATTGCGAGCGGTGTCATCGCAGGATTTGCAGGTCTCACCGCGCTTGCTGCGAAACACGGTTTTATCGCAACAAGCAAAAAATATAAAAATATAATTCATATGCTATTATCTTCGCCAGCGTGCATCATTAAAAACAAAAAACAATTAAGATATACACTTGCTGAAGCAACATCGCTGTTAGCACAAGAAGATCAAGCAAAATTACACATACTTCTTTCTTGTTGCTAAACAAAAAATTTGGATTTTTATGAAGCAAATTTCTTTTATCATTACAGCAATCCTTATCTCTCTTAATTGTCATGCGATGGAAAAAACAACAAAATCTTTCGACACAGACGTAGATCGCCGTGTAACACGGTGTATCAAGTGCCAACTATGCGATGAAGCAAAATTAGCAAAATTCCCCTTTCTAGAAGACACTCATCATTGGACGGTTTTTATTAATATGCTCACTCCTTTTAGATGTTCACTTTATTTATTACCAAAAAGACATGTGACCAGTTTTACTGAACTAACCTCAAAAGAATTAGAAGAATACCGGATTTTATTAAACAAATGGAAGCCGGTCATGAGCAAAGAAACAACATTAACGGCATTCAATACGGCGTCTGAAGCGCTTCCATCAGAACACTTTTGTGTAGAATGTGCCGTGAGATCATCGAGTGATAGTGGCACGATAAATACCCTCCTCCAAGATGCCGCTATTACACGCAAGCCACGAATTCTATTTGAAAAATTACTGCAAATATCAGAACCTTCAATTGGCGAAGAAACTTTGTCAGAGAAACTACATTTTTCTGATGATCCAACAAAACTCGCAAGTTACCAATTTTTTCAAGAAAAAGTGCACTCTTCACATCAAAGGCATTACTATGACTCATCGAGCCGTGAAACTCATAGCAATGATTATAAACCCGCCACAAAAAAAACTCCTACCGAGTGCTTCTTTTGCAAAGACCTTCATGGAGATTTTGAAGACCCTAAAAATCAAGTTGTATTTAAGGGCGTATTGTCCAGTGCATTAGTCAGCGCAGGATCTTATGCAAATGGACATCTTCTTTATTGTCCTCATGCACACGTAACTACATTTGAAGAATTATCACGTGAACAAGCTATGGATTTTTTAGAGCTTAATCAAAAATGCATCTCGGTCCTTCACCGCAAACAAGAGGAATTATTAGAAAGTGGAACATTAATAAGCACCCAGTCATTTATTCAAGAAGGCGTTGGATCAGGCGCCACTGTACCACAACATTTACATGGACAAACACTTCTAAAAGGCACTAAACCCGATGGTGTTGTTGCAACTTTCTATGATTCTAAAAAAACGGTCCGCGATCTTGCAAAGATTCGCACCATACTTAGAGAAGGCTTTAAAGAACTGCGCTCATAAAATAGAACATGTCATACCTTCGACGGCGTATAAAGTTTCATATAAATCTAAAAACTCTCGATCAGCGCCTAAGATATAACAACAACAATTCATGATATACGAGGTCGGTTCATGTTTTTTCAATAATTCCAATAACTGTTTTTTCGCTTTTACGTAAAAATTTTTATTCGAATCATAAATCAAGATATACAAATAATAAACAACGGCCGTATCAAGATGATAGATATAATTATCTCCTCCAACATGCTTAGCGATTCTTGCATTAAGATTCGCTAATTTCCATGCATCATATATTGCTGGTGATGCGGTAAAAGTAACGCGAGGCCAAAGACCTTGATTCAATTGAACATCAATAGGCAATTGCCGATCATGTTGATGCATGCAAAAAACTGATCCTACTAAACAAATCACCAACCCATTTTTTACCTTTTTAAAAAATTTCATCGATGATCTCCTTTCGTTTTTTGCTCGAAACCACAGAACTTACCGATTTATAAAACTCTTCATCATATTCACGTGTTTGCACAACAACAGGCATTGCGATCGCATGGCCCAACAACAGTACCTGCTTTTTTGAATCCAGCGATGCCAAAATACCACGCAGATTCGAGGCATTCTGAACCCCCGTTAAAACTCCGGCAATATCTTTTTCATCATTCAATTGAGCAACGATTTTTGTTCCAATCTGCGACAAAATTTCACTATCAATTCCCGATGGCCGTTGATCAACCACCAACAACGAAACATAATATTTACGCATTTCACGTGCAATAGTACCAAAAATAGTCTGTTGTGCCGCAATAGAATTAAGAAATTTATGCGCTTCTTCAATCGTAATCATCAGCTTTTTAGGTTCATCTTCAGCACGCTGTGTTCCTAAAAATTTTTCAGTTTTAGCAATATACTCATCATGCAAACGACGAGTAATAATATTGGCAACTAACAAATAACAAAAGCTGGAGCTAAAATTGCCAAATTCAATAATAATATTGATCCCCTGACCAATATATTCCATCATCTGATCAATAACAGAATTTTTATTGTTACTATCTTCAACAAAAAACGGAAATGTCTCAATACGCTTTAATTTTCGATATAATGCAGCAATTGATTCAGGATGCGCCCCGATTGACTGTGCAAATTCTTTTAAGTTTTCACCATGTGAAAGCAATGCAGAAAGCCATTGTTCTTTATATTTAACCACGATTAAATAAGCAGCTTCAACTGCCGTGGAATGCAAATTTAGCTCACTTTGCAAAGAAATAATGTCTTCAATATGAATCGCTTGATACGGAATTGAAATAGTTACATCAGGCGCATTACCACGTCGACGTGTTGATGCAGGATCAAGAGAAAAAATCGCAACGCGGTCAGGAAAAAGAGACTTTAAACCCTTAACAAAACTTTTGTTCTTACCTTCTTGACGCGCTTGAACCCCATATTCACTGTGCATATCAAAAATAAGAGTAACCGCTTTTTGATGCTTAATAAGCCCGGCCAAAACTAAACGCGTCAAAAAAGTTTTGCCAGTTCCCGTTTTACCAAAAATACCATTACTACGTTCGGTCAGTCGCTCTAAATCTATACAAACCGGTGTATTCATATCTAAGGGTGAACCAATGGTAAAATAGCGCGACGCATGCTCTTCTTCCTTGCCAAAAACAAGTGCGACGTCACACTCATCTGCTTCAAAAACGGAACTAAAATGAACCGGTATCGTCTTCACCGGAACAATCTGATTAAAGTGATTTAACATTAACATTGGTTTTACATGAGCAACTATATATGCATGCCGTTTTTTTAAAGATTTTATAAGTAATTTTTGATGTGCTTGCGGCGGAAATAACAAAATATCGGGATTTGTAACCTCCAGTTTAAGATCAGTAATTAAAGAAAAAAAAGTATGATTTTCTCCTGAGATTGTGACAAATTTGCCTGTTTTTATGAAATCAAATGCCACATCAGAATTTATACGAACAGAAAAACCTTCGCTTAAAGACCCCGCTAAAACAAAACCTAATTGATTTTTCATTGTGTTATCAGAAGTGTAATATAATCTCGCTCAATATGCGCGATACCTTGAATAACTTTTCTTGTCTCTTCCTTGCCTGAGGTTAAACGATAATTAACGATCGACATCGGACTCAAGGTAACAATCATTGGCGCATGTTCAGGTTGAATAATAAAGTTACCCGCCGGCGTATTTAATTCGATCCAAGCAATTTCTAATTCACGTTTTTCAGAAGGTGTTGCAATATGTAAACGCATGATTACTTCTTTTTCAAAATTTTAGCTTTTTCTCGAGCCTCTTCTAGGGTACCTACCATGTAAAATGCAAATTCCGGCAAATCATCACATTCACCATCAACCAATTGAGCAAAATCTTCCACGGTCTGTTCGCGTGACACGTATTTTCCCGGAATACCACTAAATTGTTCAGCAGTAAACAACGGCTGTGTCAAAAATTTTTGTATTCTTTTCGCACGATGCACAACCTGCTTATCTTCATCAGAAAGTTCATCGATACCTAAAATCGCAATGATATCTTGTAATTCTTTATAACGCTGTAAAATCATCTCAACTTTACGTGCAACATGATAATGCCGATCGCCAACAACAAACGGGTCAAGCCCCTTCGAATTTGACTGCAGTGGATCAATCGCAGGATAAATACCGAGCTCAACTAATTTACGAGATAAAACGGTACTTGCATCTAAATGCATAAACGTTGTTGCCGGTGCTGGGTCAGTAATATCATCAGCAGGAACATAAACAGCTTGAACCGACGTGATTGCTCCCTCTAGTGTATTGGTAATACGCTCCTGAAAAGCGGCCATTTCTGAGGCCAATGTCGGCTGGTAGCCAACGGCTGATGGCATGCGCTCAAGTAATGAAGAAACCTCTGAACCAGCTTGCACAAGTCTAAAAATATTATCTACAAAAAAGAGTACATCTTTCTTTTTTGCATCCCGAAAATATTCAGCCATGGTCAAACCAGCTAACCCAACACGTAAACGAGCACCAGGCATTTCTCCCATCTGGCCAAAAACAAGTGCTGTTTTATCAAGAACGCCGGATTCTTTCATTTCGAGCCAAAGCTCATTTCCTTCACGCGTTCGTTCACCAATACCGCTGAAAATTGAAACGCCACCGTGCTCTTTTGCAATATTACGAATCAACTCCATAACAAGAATCGTCTTGCCAACGCCAGCCCCACCAAAGAGGCCTATTTTTGATCCTTTAAGATAAGGACAAATCAAATCAATAACTTTAATACCTGTCTCTTGAATCTCATCTTCAATTTTTTGACGAACCAACTCTGGAGCGGGACGATAAATAGCCCAATAATCATCCGGCTCAACAGGTCCAAGATTATCAATTGGATCACCCAAGACATTAAACATGCGTCCGAGAATTTGATTTCCCACCGGCACTTTTATCGGAGCACCGCTGTCTATTACATAATCTTTACGGCTAATGCCCTCAATGCTCTCAATCGCAATACATCGCACAACGCCATCACCCAACTGTTGCTCAACTTCTAACGCCGCTTCACGATCTCCAATTTTTACTTTTAAAAGGTTTAAAATTGCAGGTGTTTTTTCTTTTGGAAATTCTACATCAACAATTGTCCCTGTAACACGCAGCACAACCCCTCTTGCAGAGGTATCATTTTCTTGTTTTGCCATACCCATCCCATTGGTTAAGGAATCTTATCCGGCAAAAAGATCCTTTAAATACTATCTAATTTAACAAATTACTGAATGAAATGGTTCTTGTAAAGAGATAAATGAGACTTAAGCCACCCTATTCAACACGCAAACATTAAAAACAATCATTTTTTAATGAATTAATTTATAAAAGCAAAAGAAGTTGCAAAAAACAAATTAGCATGCTAAAAGGTAAGGAAGTATATCTGTTAATCTTACCGGGAGAGTTAACAATGACGTGTAGCAAATTAAGTGCAATTGCACTACTTGTCAGCGCGATAGGCGCAATTAACTGGGGAGCAGTTGGTCTTTTTGATCTGAACCTCGTAGTATGGTTTTCCATGCTTATCAAGCTCCCTATCCTTATTAAATACATTTACATTATCGTCGGCATCTCAGGATTATTCTCACTCTTTGATGCCTTCGCCTGCATGTTCTCAAAATGAAGCGCACTGTGGCACAGACCATAGTTTAAGCGAATTTCGTCAATTTTGTGCCGCACATAATTCATTAAACGGCATTCACTGCGGCAAACAAAGAAATACCCCGGGTTCTCTCGGGGTTTCTATTTTAATCAATCTTCGATTGCTAAAAAAAATAGCATTTGTACACTGTTAACATAAAACTAACTAAGGATTTACTGTGTGTACTATTATCTATTTTTTCTATCCACTGTTTGCAATATCAACCGATTGTCACGCTACTTCTTATCAACATATTCATTATCAAGAAATATCATATCAATGCAATACATCTTCACCAAAAACCCCTAAAAAAATAATCGTAAATAACCTTTCAGCAAAAGAAATTGGAAAGCCATCTCAAAAAACAGCAAAACAAATCCCTATCAATATCACAAAAAAATCTTCAAAAGAGCTTTGCTAAAGAATTAATCTACCACCAACAAGGTCGATGGCTTTAATCAGCAATCCTGTTGCTTCTTTATCGGCGTGGAACCTTCGGCAAACACCGACATATTCGGAGGCTCTGCCTACAAAGCAAAAGACCCGAAAAACGGATCTTTTTTCTAAAGCCAAAATTATGTAAAATAGCATGTCGGCTTTAAAGACTTTCCTCAAACTTAGTCTCTGCCTGCTTCCACCTATCTTCACTTTCTTCAGAAAAGCTTTTTAAAGAACCATTTTTATGAGTATCCAAACATTCTATTATTCCTTTGCAAGCAGCTAAGCGAGTTGAATCACGCTCAAAACCCATCTTTCTTCTTCCTAACTCACACTCTTCCATTTTCAATTTATCATAAAGAACTTTAAGATCATCAAGACCAGTTATACGCTCTTCCTTTAGTTCTTGCATTTTTTTCATCATCGCATCAATTTGTTCAGTCAACTGTGCAATACGCAGCTCTTTCCCTTCTTTTTGTTTTTGTAACGTATCTACAAAAGCAATTTGTGGCGTTAAATCAAAACCCTCTACGCGCTGTTCTAATTCTCTTTTGCGTTCTTCACATAAATGCAAGGCAAATATAGCTTGCCTTGCACTACCAGGAGCCCATATTTTTCTGGAAACACGCCCTGGATCTAATTGAAGAGCTGCACCTACAACAGTATCATCTAAATGAGAGGTTGCGCTAAATTTACCACCTTTAGCAAGTAAGAAATCTGCAGCACGCCAACTTTCTTCTTCAATAGCTATTTCCATTAAATCATCCACACTTAATTGTCCATTGCCGTGTAAAGAAGCTAAAAGAGGAATCGAATCTGATTCAACAGCAAAACGTTTAAAGGAACTACTTGCAATAGCACCTTTTGCTAGTAATAGATTTATAATCGTAATCTTTTTGTCTACATCTAACTTAGATAATACAATCGCATCTAAAGAAGTTTTATTTTGCTCCGCATCAACAAGATTTAAATCTACCCCATCAAGGTCAATCATCCCCAAGACTTTAGCTATCTCTCCATTAACACATGCATTAAAAAATTTTTTATTAAGAGCCAAATCCATAGATTTTATGGAAAAACTTATGAGTAGTGCAATGAGAAAAATTCTCATAACAATCCTTTCTGTTAAGAGGTTTATTTCAAATAAAAGGCAACACGCCGAAATTAAGCTCTATGCCCCGCAGCACTGCTTTAAAACTTTTATACAAAAATTTCTTCGGACAAATTTCACCCAAGTGTGCCTAAAAAAATATTTTTTGCAAGCATAAAAAAAATAATTACCAAAAGGAGAAATAACGCAGGCAACCTCTGCAAAAAGGCTACGGTTAAGCGTTCGATGGTACGTGAAATAACTGAAGCGTTTTATAGCAGGAGGTGTCGCTGGCATCACACATCGAGGGAGGGGTCCAAATGGAGGTTATTGATGGTTGTTTTTTTTGCAAAACCGGAACTTTTCACGTTGCAAAAAGCGGAAGTTTTCTTTTTGCGCAATAAAAAAAATTATTATCTCAATTCTTCAGGGATCATTTCCAAAGAAAGGCTAAATTCTGTCATTTTTTCATCTAAAAATCCATAGCGCAAACCCAGCACCTCAATCATTGAATCACGTAAAACATGCTCCACATCATGCACAAAGCGTTCGCTATCATCAATAAAAAGAAGTTTTTTAGGGCGAAAACGAATTTTTTCTAGAAATTCTTTGATCAAAAGACCCTTATTATTACTATTGCCAATAATAATGCCATCTTTAAACAAAGCCGTACGCTCAAGCGCCTCAAAATTATATTCTTGAGGATTAAATTGATGAGATGAAAAATCTAAACCAAAAGTTCTCAATTGTGATGCGGTAATCTCTGCTGACTTAAGCGGACGATTTGTCAATCCAATAATAGGAATATTTCTTTGTTCGATCGCATGAATTACCCCAAGAACCTCATCTTCAACTAATGCAGGCCTCATATGTTCAATAAAATCAACTATATGTTGCTGTATATAGATAAAAAAATCTTGCTCAGAAAGCTCACGCATACGCTTATGAGAGCGAACATAATTTTCAAAAGCAACCACCCACTGTACTAAATTGGGAGCCGTTTCCGTCTCCAAAATCGTATTATCAATATCAAAAAAAACTATTTCAACCGATGGATCAAGATAATTATTAACTTCTGTTATTTTTTTAATTTCCATAGCACTGCAGCTCTCTTCAGGAGGGTTATCATACACTACAAGTATAATATAATTTTAAAAATTTTTCATAAGAAAAAGGAAACTGCTTAAAATAAAAAATTAGCAATTCAAGCAAATACATTAATCACTAAAATCTAATCTCCATCTCTGAACCTTTAACGGTAAAGCCACATTTCTCATAAAAGGGAACATTTTCGGCTTTGCAATCCAAAATAACTTTATAACAACCAGCTACCTTTGCATATTGTGCCAGCTTCAGTACTATATTTTTACCAAAACCATGACCGCGCACCGATTCATCTGTTACAATGTCTTCGATATGCCCAACCAATCTACCAGAATGTATTAATTTAGGTTCAATCAATACTGTTCCTGTTGCAATGATTTTTCCTTGATCACAATTTTCAATAACCAAAACAATATGCTGTGGATTCAAACCATAACGAAATAAGCAAAATTTTGAAAAATTAATTTGCCCACATTCAGTCAATTGACCCAAAAGCTCTATATATCCCTTCTTGTAATCACCTACATGCAAGTGATGCAAACTATACGTGACACCATTCCCATCAACAAATCTTTCTTCATAAACCGAAAAAGTATTAAAAAATATCAAGAGAGATAAAATAGCAACTTTCATAATCAATTCCATTTTATTATTTTTTCACCTAATCACATTTAGGAACGTTTTTTAATGAAAAAATTATCACGGTAAAACTTCAATTCTTCAATGGACTCTTTAATATCATCTAATGCACGATGAGCATTTCTTTTTTTATACAATTCTTTATCAGGCATTCCATACCAAAAATTTACCAACTGTTTAACCGTACTTACATCAATAATGCGGTAATATAAATATTGTTCTAATAACGGCATATAGGTCTGTAAAAAAAATCGATCCATCCACACCGAATTCCCACACAACGGCGACTTTTCAGGCTCACAATACTCTTTAACAAATAATAATATCTCGCGCTCAGCTTCCTCGATCGTGCAAGATGATTTTCGCAATTCATCAATAAGTCCCGACTGTGTATGATGCAGAATATTCCACTGATCCATCTCTTCAATCAGGCCCTGATTTTGTCCAACAACAATAGGTTCTTTCATGGCAACAATATTCAAATCTGAATCAGTTATAACACAAGCTATTTCTAAAATTTTATCACGCTGGACATTAAGACCAGACATTTCAAGATCTATCCAAACAAGCCGCGGCCACTGTTTTAACGATTCCATTCTAATCCTTTAGAAAATAATTTAGTCCTTAATCTTACCAAACAAAAAGCTTTTGTACATCAGCCTATTTGAAGCTCAAAACATTAATTCTTGTCTTTGACAAAAATTACCCGTTAAAATGATAGCGTATTAACATTCTGAGGGGAAAATGAGGGGGGCATTATGGAAATAGGAAATAAGGGACTGGAAAAAATACCCAAAAGCTTGCCGGTTATACCTACTATAGACGTCGTGGTATTTCCACATATGATTGTCCCGCTCCTAGTTATCGACGATAGAATCATCAAAGGCATCGAAAGCGCTGCAGAAAATAATAAATTGATTTTTCTTGTTGCATCAAAAAATCAAACCGAAAATCAAAGCGGCGCTATCAGCACTACCGATCTGTACGATATTGGAACCATTGCAACAATTATGCGCATAGTACAACTTCCTGAAGGAGGCTTAAAAATTCTTGTACAAGGGGTCGCAAAAGCACGCGCAACAGAAATTAGCGCAGAAGATCAAATTCTTATAGCACACCTTGAAGCATTAGATATCAACAAAGAAAATGATGAACAACAAATAGAAGCAAATATACGCAACATAAAAACGCTTGCAGAAAAAATGACCGAAAGTGGCCAAACACTCAGCCCCGATTTTAACATTCTGCTCTCAAAAATGACTGACCCGGATAAAATTGCAGATTTTGTTGTTTCACATTTGAATCTTACCGTTGAACAATCTCAAAGATTATTAGAAATAAAAAGTCACCAAGATTTATTGTCAGACGTTTACATTCTTCTTAGGAAAGAAGCCGATGTTTCTGAGGTGCAAGAAAAAATACGCAATAACACGCGCGAGTCGATGAATAAATCGCAAAAAGAGTACTATTTAAGAGAGCAGTTGCGCGCAATCAAAAAAGAACTCGGCGAGGATGATGCTGAAGAAGTTGAAGAGATGAAAGAAAAACTTAACAGCATTCCATTTCAAGAAGAAGCGCGCGCAGAAGTCAAAAGACAAATTAGCAGATTAGAAAAAACAGCACCAGATTCGATGGAAGCAACAGTGCTGCGAAATTATCTTGATTGGATGTTCGCTCTCCCATGGGGAAATGAAACACCCGACAATCTTGATATCAATCATGCGCGAGAGGTTCTTGAAGAAGATCATTTTGGACTCAAAGAAATTAAAGATCGAATCCTCGATTTCATATCGGTTAGAAAACTTAAACAGGATGGTTTTACACCAATTTTATGCTTTGTAGGGCCTCCCGGCACAGGAAAAACTTCTCTTGGCCAATCAATCGCTCGAGCACTCGGCAGGCGCTATCATCGCATATCTCTTGGCGGCGTCAAAGATGAATCTGAAATTCGTGGACACCGCCGTACCTACGTCGGGGCAATGCCGGGACGGTTAATTCAAGCAATTAGAAAGGCAGGAAGTTTAAATCCAGTTATTATCATTGATGAACTTGATAAAATCGGTGCAGACTTCAGAGGAGATCCTTCAGCGGCAATGCTTGAAGTTCTCGACCCACAACAAAACAAAGGTTTTTATGATAATTATCTCGGCGTATCTTTTGATTTATCTCACGTTATCTTCATTGCAACGGCAAATAGTTTAGAAACAATATCTCAACCACTCAGAGACCGCATGGAAATAATCTCCGTTGAAGGATACACACAAGAAGAAAAAATCGAAATCGCAAAAAAATACCTGATTCAACGAGCAAAATATTCTACCGGCCTTGAAGGAAAGGACATAAAACTGAGCGAAGAAGCTATTGCAGAATTAATTGGTCACCACACACGAGAATCTGGCGTTCGCCAACTCGAACGATTGATTCACAAGTTATGTTCTAAAGCAGCACGTGAAATTGTCGAGGGACATGACCTTCCAGAATTTAAACTTGATAATATAATTAAGTTCCTTGGACCACCTAAATTTATTGACGAGGATATTAACAATCATGATGAAATTGGCATTTGCAATGGCCTTGCATGGACAGCTTATGGTGGCGAAATGATCAAAATTGAAGCAGTTCTGATGTCTGGAAAGGGAAAATTAATTCTCACTGGACAACTTGGCGATGTCATGAAAGAATCTGCGCAAGCCGCATTAAGTTATGCGCGAGCGCATGCAGATGAGTTTGAGATAGATAGCAATTTATTCCAAACACACGATCTCCACATTCACGTTCCTGCGGGCGGCATACCAAAAGATGGCCCTTCAGCGGGCATCACCATGCTATCAGCAATCCTATCAGTATTTACTTATCGACCAATTAACGCCAAATTTGCAATGACCGGTGAATTAGATCTTCAAGGGCGCGTAATGGCAATTGGTGGCGTCAAAGAAAAAATCTTAGCAGCAAAACGCAACGGCATCAGTCATGTAATTTTACCTGAAAAAAACAAGAATGACTTACATTTATTAAGCGAAATATTACACGACATTGACGTTATCTTTGTAGATCATGCCAATGAAGTACTTAAGCGTGTATTAATGAAACCGTGCAGAAAAAAAGTACATGCATAATAAATAATTGCAAATCAATAACGGGTCTTATATGGTAAATATAAGACCCAACTTTTTTATAAGAGAATATTATGAAAGTTTTTACCGTCGGCGGAGCCACACAAGACATTTTTATTCACTATCAAAATCCAGAATCGCTCATTATTAAAAATAACCGTGAAACGCGCTCTTATTTATTACTCGAAAAAGGTGCAAAAATTGAAGTCGAAGAACTTACCTACAGCACAGGAGGAGGCGCAACTAACTCTGCGGTTTCATTTAAAAAATTGGGATTCGATGTCAGCCCGATTATAAAAATAGGGATTGGCAAAGCAGGCCAATACATTCAAGATCAACTCGAAGCACTTGATATTGATTGTTCCTTTATAACCAAAGATAAATCAGTCGGCACCGGCCTTTCATATATTATTCCCTCGTTCGAGGGCGACCGAACCATCTTCGCTTACCGAGGCGCAAATAAAAAATTAACAAAAAATAACATTCCTTTTGATGCAATCAAAACAGGCACCTTTTTATACATCACTTCCCTCAGCGGCGACTCATCAAAAATGCTTGTTCCACTCGCTATTCACGCAAAAAAAGAACGCGTTCCAGTTGCGGTCAATCCCGGCATCAGTCAATTATCTAGTGGATGTAAAGATCTTGCACGCGCATTAAAAGACATCGATATTTTCATTCTCAATAGTCACGAAGCAAAAATATTCCTACAAAGCATGTCTAAGCAATTATCACCCAAAGAACTTGAAAAAGACATCCAATCTCACGTCTCATTTGAAAAACTTCCCGATCTCATCAAATCTCTTGTTTACATTGAAAATGTATGCTTTAACCTTAAGGATTTCTGTAAAGAAATCATGTCTCGTGGCCCTTCAACTGTTGTCGTTACCAATGGCGAAGAAGGAGTTTACGTTGCTCATAAAAAAACAATCTATTTCTTTCCAAGTATCCCAACCGAAATCATCGACACCGTAGGCGCGGGGGATGCGTTTGGTTCCTGTTTTTCAGCAAGCATTTTTAAGGGATTAAAAATAGAAGAAGCGCTCATCAATGGAATGATAAATGCAAGTTCTGTTATTAGTTTTGAAGACGCAAAAAATGGGCTGCTTGGCTGGAAAGAGATTGAACAAAAAAAACAAAAAATTAATAAAATTCTTATGAAAAAATTTAAAGTATAACGTGCTCTTTTAAATTAACCTTAAGAGCTTTATATCAAATCAGAAGCCATCATTTAATAATACGCACATTTTTCTGTTCAAGATCTGTAATGATTTTTTGAAGCTCTTCAGTCATCTCAAGTGGATTATCTGAAATATCAAGAAGCTTTAGATGAGGCAGTTGAGTTATCCACATTGGCAATGTTCTCAAATTATTGTGTGAAACTATCAGCGCGCGCAACCCTTTAAATAAACTCATAGATTTTGGCAATTCTTCAAGTTTGCACATAAGTATAATCTGCCCAAGGTTTGGCATAAGAACGTGCAGCTTTTCAAAAAAATCTACTGAAAGCTCTCTCGTCTGATGATTTTCATCATCTATAAGAAAAATAGCATTATAAGGAAGCGAAAAAAAAGCAGGCGTTGTGACATTACATTCAGTCATAATTTCATCAATTTTTGTATGAAAAAAATCTGTCACCTCCCTTATTTGTCTCATTTTTACAAGCGCAGTTGCAAGCTGTTTAGTTTTATATCTTTTAATGAAGGCGCTAGGATCAGCTCCGCCAGTATAATGGGGCATCTCCACACTTTTACCAATCATCTGCTGCAACTTTTTTCTTCGATTAGAATCTATAATTTTTTTTATTTCTTCGCTTGATTTACTGACAAAAAAAGGCCATGCCAATCTTACTTGCCCTAAAATATTACGACCTTCTTTTTGATGTTTACCCTCCAGCTTTTCTTTTGATACCTCCTCTTCCTTTAATTGTGGAATCCGATCTTTTTCTCTCAATGCGGTAACCAATATATTATAAGCTCCATTGAGTTTGGCACTCACGTTAACATCACCACCTTTATCTGGGTGATGTTTAAGTTGTAATCTTCTATAATACGCCTTAATACGCCCAAGATCATTTACATCACAGTTAAGTTTTTCCTGCTGCGTTAAATCATCAAAAAAATCACAGGCTTCGTGATATTTCTCTCCTTCCAATTCATCAAGCTTCCGTTTAACTGCTGATCTTTCTAAGTTATTTTCAGACATGGCATTAAGCAGATATATTATTCGTCTTTGAAAATCATCAACAACCTTATCACGCATACTTTTAACTGATTTACACAATGCTGGATTTTTTTCATCGAATAACGGAATTTTACCTTTTTGGGTAAATCGCATTGCATGCAATTGTCCAAAAGCAAAAAGAGAAATTATTATACTAAATTTTTTCATCAATTTTTTCCCTTTATAACAACAAAACTTACGCTTATTATTATAAAAGATTCATAATACCTATACAAACATCTTAGAATTTGTTCTTTAAAGAATAATTTAATCAAAAATTAAGAAATTAACTTAATCACTGAATTTCATATGTGATCTTGCCAACTAAAATTCTGATGTGGTATCTATAAAGCATACAAAAAGAAAGGAGGATCACTCACAAAATTGTGCCATAATTCAAAAAAAGGATTTTTATGAAAAAAATATTTATCGGATTATTATTTTTTTGCTCCTACATAAGCGCTGCATCATGCCCAAAAGAAACAGAAAGTCTCAAAAAAGATGCTCAAACCCTTCAAAAAGACGCCCTATCTCTTCAAAAGGAATTAACAAGCAAAACCGAACCGATCAAAGCTTATTCAGAGCTTATCAAAGGTATCACCACCGACTTTCAAAAAAACATTGAAACATTTAAAGAAGCGGCAACAAAGCTTGAAACTTTAGCTACACCATTACAAGCCTTCATAAACGCTTATAAAGAATTTAATGACTTTTTAACAAAATTAAAAACTGCAGGAACACCACCAACGCAAGACGACATGAACAAAGCAAAAAATCTTCAAAGCCAACTTCTTGCCGTAAAAAAAACGTTTGATGAAGCGTGGCAACAGTATAAAAAAAATAACCCTCAAGCATCTGATCAAATTGGAGAAGAAATTGGCAAACTTCAAAAAGATGTCTTAGATAAACAAGCGACACTTATTGCATTCATTAAAACGAGTATTATTACGCTCATTAAACAAACCGCTCTTTACAAAAAAACCACCGCACCTTCAACGGCAAACATTGATACTCAATTTAAAAATATAACACTTCAGGATGCTATCACCCAATTCAAAGGACAACTCACCACCTCAATTGAATTCATAAAAGCTGAAGCAAATAATCTTCAAGCCTACGCTCAAGCACAATCAGATAAACTTTTAGCGAGAAAAAATGATTTGGAAAAGAGAGGTAAAGAACTGAGCAAAGAATGCAATCCTTTAGCATCAGGAAAAGAAACAGCCAATGCGCTTAAAGGAGCTTTTTCTTCGCTTGCTTCAGGAGATATAAAAGGCTTTGTAGGTGGAATCTTTGACACACAACAAGGAATCTTGAATACCACAAAAGCTTCCTTTGGTATGGCAGACACTCTTTCAAGGGCAATGGCGGGAAAACTTGGTAATCTTGTAGGCCTTAAACTCAATGTCGCTGGAATTAATTTTGCTGATACAACGTTTTCAGGCCTTGCAGATTTTTCCAGTGGCATTACGGGAAGCCTTGGAAAACTCGCAACGGGCGATTTTTCAGGATTCACCAGCGGACTGGAAACAACATTTACCAATATTCCAACAATAGGAAAAGATATGTTGTCGAGCATCACGGATCTAAAAAACATCAACATACCAACAAGGCTACCTTCTCTCCCTGATATAAAGATGCCAGATATAAATATACCTGGTTTCTAAGAAAGCAAAAAAGAGACGGCCCGCTGAGGACTTGCACCTCATCAAATATGCGCCGTGCCTGGCGCACAAAAAGAGAAGGGAGTTTAAATGCTCCCTTCTCCTCTAAAATATTCATCATTATGCTGGATAAAGCGCTTTAACATCTTCGATGCTCATTCCATATTCATCGGCCAAACTTTGCCAATAGGCTTCACTTTCTTTAGACATACAAGTTGCTGGATCAATTTTGTTATAATCGAACAATGGTCTATCTACTTCCTCAAAGATAAACTTTTTATCTTTATAGGTAAGCTTTGCCCATTTTACCCTTGATAGCTTTTGAGCTAAAGTTTCTATGAAAATTGGTCTCAAATCTTTATCATTAACGATACTTTTTATAATTGGACCTAGGTCTATTGTAAACCCTTTAACAGTTAATGAAGGAATTTGGGTTAAAATGTCTAATATGTTAGCAGGACATAATAATTTAAGTGATAACGCTTGAACAAGGTCCTCTACCTTAGGTAAAACTTCACAAATTGATTTTCCTTTGATCTTAAACATACCGCACATTTTATCAATTGAGGCGTTACATACCGGAATTGCTTTTCCCATCACCACTTTACCAATTGAAACATCAATTGCACCACCATCGTTTGAATCAAAAGTAGTCGCCTTCTTTAAAGCCTTATAAAAACCATTAGTCAAATCTTTTAATTTAGACTTCTCTTTGGGATCTAATTTGCCGTTAGTTGCCTCATCTATAACCATACCAGCTTCTAATCTTTGTGTTGCAAATTTTTGCAAACGTTCAAATAAGAACCCTCTTTTTACGGCCAGACCATCTTTGCTAACTAATCCGCAAACATTCGCCTTCACAAGGTTCATACTAGGACCATCTGCAAAAGCCTGCGCAACCATTCCAATAATGAGTAAAATACTTAAGATTTTCTTCATAATTTTCTCCATTTTTTAAAACCAACTATCACGAGCTCTCTTAATATTATAACCTCCTTCCAATACTATTTAATTCAAATATAAATAAACTAGATGCAAAAAGTCAATGTTTGAATTAACTGTAACAAAAAGAGCCTGTTATTCTTTGCTTTTGACGGAAACTATTTTATTTGTTCAGCACTTTTAAGCATTTCCTCAACGTTTGCAAAGCTCGTGGTTGCGTAACCTTGTAATTTGGCGATATCTTCCGGAGTTAATTCTCCAGCCGCGGTTAATCTTTCCTGTGCGATACCAACATTAGCCAATGCTTCATCTAAACCCTTCAAATCTAACGGCTCAATCTCAAAAGTTACCCTATTATCAAGACGCTCCATAATCAAATCGACAAAATTCGTTAAAGAATTCAAAGGATTTTTTAGATCAAAGTTTTTTAATGAAAGCTTAATGGTATCACCCAACACATACAGTTCAACCTCTACATCAGGCAAAATAAAGCTTCCCAATTGTTTTAATGTTGTTTTAAAATGTGCCCGCTTAATGCCAAATGTTTTAAAAAGTTTTTCAAAAGCATCATAAAGCTTTTTACGCAACTGATCAGAAAGTGATGCAATTCCTTTGGCTGATTTATAAAAAATTTGACATGTTTTTTTAGAAATAGGAGGCAACTTGCCACATAATCTATTTGTAGCCTTATCAACCATTTCTCTGATATCTTTTTCTAGGCCACTCTTTCTTTGAGTTAATGCATTCAAAAGCAACTCTTTAAAACCATTTTCAAATTCCCCCTCAGCTGACCAATCACCAAAAGATTTTAGGTTCTCCATTGGGAGCGTAAACTTCAAGTTAGTTCCAAGTCCAAACAACTTATGTACAAGTTCAAAAGTAAGAATAGCATTAGAAAAATCGATCTGTTGCTCACGTGCAATGAGACCATTTAATAATGAAATCTTTCCATCAAGTTTAAAATATTGATCAAAAAGATTGAGTTGAAGATCAATTACTGGTCCTTGTTGCGAATCTTTTTTAGAAGCCATTGCAAAGAGAGCGGGAACTGAAACGGGAGCAACGTTTCCCAATAAAGATAAACCTGCAACATTCAAATTTCCTTCAACATGCGCAGCTAATCCTAAAAAATCAAAGCTTGCAATAATAAAGACATCTGGAACACCTAAACTCATCCCAAATCGAATTTCAGTATCTTTAAAACATCCAATACCTGGAATACGCAACGGAGGAACTTTTATCTTTTTTCCCACCTTGTTAGCAACGCTGATCCACAAACTCGCTAAATCGGTAAGACAAAATTTATGAGTTTTAGCAATAAAGGTAGATTTTAAAGGATCAGCAACATTGATATCACCATTAACTAATAAATCAGATTCACCCAGCCGCATCTTTCCCTGCATTCCTAAACCAGTCAATAAACCATCGGCAACATGAATTATCAATCCTGGATCTGTTAAAACAAAAGGGAATCCAAAAGGCTCACTTAACACCGGACAAACTTTTTCAAAGCCTTTCTCTTCTTTGCAATGAGCCAATCCTTTTAAATCAAAACGAACCGGATTCAAATCACCCGACAAATCAAAAGAAATTACACCAGATTTTGTTTTGAGCTCTGCATTCACATTCAGACCAAAAAATGGTGAAGGAACCCCTCCTTTCATACGAAAACCAAATGATTTCATTTTTACCGGGCCATATTCTTTAGGATTATCTAACGATTTTTGAAATTCAACATAGAGTTGATCAATCTGCGCAGAATGAGCAGGAATACCAACTGATCCGTGGACAGTAGATAAACCAAACGTATTAAAAAACTTTCCTAAAAAATCTTTAAATTCTATGTCTGCATCAAGACTTAATCCTGCTTTTTCTACTTCACAGGTTGATAATCGTATATTTGGCTTTTTAAAAATAAAAAATTTACTTAAAAAAGAAAACTTGTCTGATACCCTTCCCAAATCAGAATCACTATCTGACTTGGTCTCTAATGTTATACAGGCATTACCATCAAAGGGCTTATTAACATATAAATAACCTTTAACATTCTTATCAAAAACAGAAATCATTCCTGATATATTCAACACGAGCCCATCGCTTTTTACCTGTAGGCCTATCTGTTCTTCAACTAAACAAAAATTACCAAAAACTTTTTTTACCATTCCTCCATCAACTTTATTGAAAATATCAGCTAAACATATTTTTACTGGCTCATTATGAAGACTCGTTATATTCATTTGCACCGAATCCATTGATTGGACGTTGCGTGGAATAAGTAACTCTAATCTCAACCAATTTTTATCTGAATCACCCAAAAATTTAAATTTAACATCCATAGAAATTTTAATTCGAGGTGAATCTTTATCTGCAGAACGGCGCCTAACAAATGTTATGGCAACATCGCGCCAATCAAAAAAATTTTTTATTTTATCAAAAACGGCCGATAATTTTTCTAAATTCACCATGTGCTGACGAAAAACAAATTGAATATCAAAATCATCTTTTTCAACGGGAACCAAAAACAACGTAACCGGAACTTTAATTTTATCGAGCGTAATTTTGCCCTGCGCCCCAACCTTATCTCCTTCACTAAGTGCTTCAAAATTTTCTAAACATAACCGGGAAATAAAATCTCCTAAAAAACCTCCCCCTTGCGGTAATTTTTCATCAGGAACCTTTAAACCTTTCAAAAGATCTCTTAAACAAACTTTTTCTCCAATAAAAATGTCTGCAATCTTAAATAAAAGGCCATAAGTTTCAGCAGTAATGCTGTACGCAGAAAAAATCAGACTGATACCGATAAAAAAAATTAGAAACTTCTTCACTTCTTAACCTTTTCTTAAATAATTACTCACATCTTAAACAAAAAAGCATTACAAATGCAAACTTACCCCAGTTCCAACTTACAAAGAGCACTTTCTACTCTCACGTAAAGAAGAACCTTAAGAAACCTTTTAAAAATTTCGCATAAATCTTATTTATAAAAAATAAAACAAAAAAACTTGCATTCTGAAAATCAAAACATTAATGTAAACTTAATAATTAACTAAAAGGAGAAAGCAGTGAAAAAATACTTGTTTTTTTTATTAATCTCATACCAATCATTTGCTGTTTCAAGCAAACCGCTTAAAGCCCCCGATAACGTAAGAATAAGTGAGTGGGCCTATCTTTGTTCACATAATGCATTTTCATCAAGAAATCTAAAAGCTGGCTATTGGGCTAAATACCCATTCTATGCGCAACAACGCGCAACCATTAAAGATCAAATGGAAAAATACGGCGTACGAGCACTTATGTATGATTTTTGGAATTTCAATCCAAAAGAAATTATCGCAACATTTGAAGATAAGGTCAGTGGATTATTTGGTAAAGCAACCGAATTTATGTCGAAAATTTTCTAAAAAAAGGATTTATAATGAAATATATATTGTTATGTTTTCTCATCATAGCAAGCATCCCCTGTTCTTTACAAGCTGATATTACCTCGGATCTTGGTTTAGATAAGTTAGGTGATATCACAAAACAGATTAAATTAGATCAACTTGCTCAAATTTCTACCCAAGGGCTAGAAAAACTCAACAAGATCGCTGACACAGGCCTTGATAAGGTTGTTGAAATAACCAAACTCGATGAGCTTGAAGGACTAAGCTACGATTTAATTAATAAAATTAAAATAACCGAAGGTTTAAAAAAACTGGGACTTCCAAATGATGCCGCAAACTTTATTGGATTTCCTTTTGATGTTCTGGGAAGTCTTGGTAAAGATTTTCTAAGAAATATGGCCGGACTCCCTTCTCAAGTAATTGAAACAACAAAGACACTCGTCTCGCTCATGACTGATCCAAGAAAAGCTGCCGAATATGCTAAAAAATGGCTTGAACTCTTTAAACAATTAGGCCAAATGGAAAACGGACTTCATCTTTGTCATGGAGGCTGCGGTGTTGACATATTGCTACGCAATGTCGGTCTATCTGAACCGATCCATGATGGACTTACTACCGTCAAAGAATTTTTGGACGCAAACAAAGACGAAGTTATTTTTATTTTCATAGAAGATAATGTCAAAAATGGAAAAGCAATTGATGAACAAATAAATAAAAGCGGTCTCTCTTCACACATTCTTAAACCATCAGACTGGGACCCTGCAAAAGAAGGTGGTTGGCCAACGTTCGGTTGGTTAAGAAAGAACAATAAACGGCTCATTTTGTTTACCAGTTCCGATAAAACGGCAAACACGAGCGCCGACCCGTCAAACCCAACACCACCATACGCTCATGAAAGCCAATACATTTGGTTACAGTGGCCACATGTTGCAGAAGGTGGATACAGTACTATTGGAGATTTAAGTAAAAAAGGACCAGAGCGCTTTACAAAAGTATGCGTTCAACGTGGCGCATCAGCAAATTATGCTTCAAAAATTCGCTACATGAATCTGCTCAATCTGTTCCCTGAAGCACCAATTCCTCTTGATGCAATAAAAGCAAAAGATATTAAACGGGTATTTGATGAATACAATAAATTCAATGATTCCTCGACAATTAATTCTTCTGACACATTAAAACAATTTGTCGATGGATGCTTAAAATACGGCATCGGTCCAGAAAAAAATCAGGGGTCTACAAAAAATCGCTATCCAAACTTCATCGCATTAGATTATGTCGATCAAGGCAATCCAATGGAAGCAATTAACTGGATCAATCAAAAAGTTCTCGATGCACTTAAAACCGGAACTCCATTAGAAACAATCTTTCCACCAATAGTTGAAGCTAAATAATAAAGAGATACATTGATAAAAGACGGGGGTGAAATTCACCCTCATCTTTTTACGTCACCAAGCCCAAATTACCAAGATTCAATTTATCCACCATAGTGCCTGGAACAAGTTTTTTCAAATCATCTAATGGAGCCAAGTTGCCAACTTTACCACCAATCTCTTTCGTCACATCTATTACAGATCCAACGCCTGCCGCCTCAGCAATACTTCCTATCTTTTCTAATGCCTGTGATGTAAGGCCGGTTGCGACAGATGCTAAAATCTGTTGAACAATGGATGGCGTTGATGCAACCAGATTTTTTCCTGCACTCAATGTTTGATCCATATTTTGCGGTTTTAGTTGCTGAATTATCGCATTAACTATCTGCTCAATAGCCGCAACAGAATTATTAACATCAAAGTTGGCAATCTTTATCGTTTGAATATTTCCAAAAATTTCAAGCTTTAACTGCAACTCTGAAATTACAAAATTAAACGCAGTAATCGCTACCGTAAAAGAAGCTTCCTTAAAAATAAAGGGTGCTGTTAATTTTTCAAAAGAATTACTCAGCGCATTATTAACGAGAGAGATATCATCAACAACTTTCTTAAATGGTTTTAAAACTGTTGAACATGAAAACAATGGAACCTTATTGCACGCATTATTAATCTCAGAAATGCTATCATTAATACTGCTTACCATAGAACCTGCAGAATTTTTCCACCCTTCTACAACCGCCTGTACTTTTTGATGGGCTTTGTTTACCAGATTGTCCAATCCGCTGGTTATTTTACCATTAAGAATTGTTTTGCTTATTTTTGATTTATCAAATAAGAAGTCAGCCGTACCCATAACATCAACATCAAAAATGCCCATCTTCCCCTTCACATCAAAAAATCCACCATGAGGATCAATGTGAACCTTTGATTGACCTGATAAAATCGCCGGAGACTTACCAATCTGCAATTTACCATCAAGATCAACTATCTGCTCAGAAAAATCTAAACGCTCTTCCATATGTGGACCAACTAATGTATCAGTGATCGATGTTAACACAAAAAGATTTTCGATGTTCAAAGGAGTTGTTTCAGCAATAAAACGAATTCCCATATCTGAAACATTTCCATTTGCATGAACTTTCATGCCCAAAAAATCCCCTTTCCCATCAAATGAAATACCTTTAGGAAGGCCATATTTCACAAATAACGTTTTTTGTAGTTTTTCTGGCAACGGTAATCCTCCGGTTGCATAATCACTTTTTGCAAAAACAAGATATGAATCATGGAGACACCCCAAACCAGGGATTTGCAAACCAGGAACAGCTTTTTGAGCCAATTTCTGCCACAATATCATAAGATCAGGAAAACATAATTTATCAGTATAACCCGCTACCGCTAATTTTTTAGGATCAGCAGCATTAACATTCAGGAAAAATGATAAATCCTCATCACCAACCTTGAATGACCCACCACCACCTAAACCAGAAATCAGTCCACCAGCAAAATTAAGAATAAGCGTCGGATCATTTACCGTAACAGGAAAGCCTCCAGGACTATTTAAAATATTACCTTCCAATCTTCCCCCTAATGAAAAAGTAAGTGGTGCAATTGATCCTACAAAAATTGTTTTGAAAATCTTTCCTGCCAAATCTACATCAGATGCCAACTTCAATTCAAATTCAGGCATTCCCATTTCTAACTTCACATTAAAATCAGTTGAATAAACTTTAATCTTTTCCATCAAAACTAATGGAGGTTCATATGCCTGATAAGCACCAACACCAATACCTCCCTCAATCAAAGATAATGGAAGAGTAACGTGACCATAAGGAGAGGTCATTTTCAAGAGATCAAAAGTGGTTTTTAAAAAGCCACTAAATGAAAGATTTCCGCCAACAATAATTCCTTCTTCTTTAAGTGGAATTGGTAAAAGAACGGGACCTTTAAGATCGGTCGCCACAATTAAAATTGCATCATGCATACTCATTAAACCATCCACGGACTTAAGTTTTGAATTAATATTACTTAACTTAAACTCTCCTTTTCCACGAAAAGCGAAAGTTACAGACAAACCGTCACTGTACGTTAACCATACTTCAACATCTTGTTTGGCCCCCCACAAATCTATCTCGCCCAATATAACGATAAAGAGCTCCCCTGTTTCTTGTTCGATCGAACGTGCTTGATTAACTGCAATACCTTTATAGGTAAAACAAATTTCTGCATTACTGAGCATTTTTAAAGCTTCCTGAAACTTGCCAGCTCCTTTTACCTGTTTCAAAATATCAGCAAGACAAAGTTTTTTACTCGAAAAGTTAGTAAAATAAATAAAGAAATCTTCTTGTTTTTTATTAATAATTCCCGGCTGATCATAAATTTTAATTATAAATGAATCAGAAAAAATATTTTTTAATGGACCCCCCACAACTCCTTCGCAAACGGTTGTTATTCCATTTTTGTAATAATTAAAATCTAAAAATTGAACATCATCAGTAAATTGAGGCGCTTTATCCACATAAATAAGTTCTTCTTCACTCGCAATACCCTCTTTTTCTTTTTCCTTGAGAATGTCACCACTTCGATAGACAAGCGTTAAATTTCTTGGTTGAAGAACATTATCAAATGGCTTCAGCCTTGGCGCCACCATTGAAAGTTTTGCTGGAATATCATAACGTGATGCCACATTTACTTGCATAGAATTATCTTCAAGGGGATTAACTAAAAACAAATTTTTTGCACCATCTGATGATTTACCCGCAATGCGCAAACCAATATCTTCCTTAATAAAAATTAATTCTGCAACGGGATTGTTTATGCACGTTCTTTCAACCTTATTCTTAAGCTCAGCAACATTTTCCAGGCGAGATTTCGTAACATAGGGCTCTAATATACTTTTTAAACACAAGTCCTCTACACCATTAAAAGGCATTTTCCATGTTGCAAATGAAAAATCTGTTTGAATAGTTAGCTGAAATAACTTTAGGTCTGATAAAATTTTGCCAAATTCATTACCCTGAGGCTCAAGAACACTTACACAGGATATTCCCTTTGCAACCGCCAAACCAAAGAGCTTTTCATCTCCATCAACATTCGAAATAAGAATAACGGGATCTTTAAAGGAAAAGAGAGCATCAAACTGCTTTTTGTCACTAAAAATTTTACTTGGCTGAACAAGGCCATTAAGTTTAAGTCCAATCGTATAAGCACCCTTTGCAGCATTAACATTGCCAACAATTTTAATGTCCCTTAATTCACCCAAAGAAGTCGTTGCAGCAACAAAATTTTTTATACCATTACCAGAAATATCTCCTGAAACTTTGGCCGAAGACAATTGCCCATCAAATAATCCTGTATTTTTAAAATCAGCCACTGATTCAAGGGGACTTGTAACTACAGCAGAAAAATTTTTGATAAAAAAAATAATTAAAATGAATAACCATGAAGAACGTTTACCCATATTTTTATTCATTAAAACTTCCCTTAATTTTTAGAACAAATACTCTCTCATGCTTTCATTTTTTAATATTAAATGCAAGACTTTATTTAACTATTTAAGACAGATAAAATTAAATTATCGCTTCTTTGGACAAATGACTTTCCCTATGAGAAAGCCGTTCAAATTGATATGCATCAGAAATTATTTTCTCTAAATGAGAATTTTTTGCGTTCCAACCAAGATATTTTTGTGCTTTTGCTGGATCGGCAATCAAAATTGCCGGATCACCTTCACGTCGTTCACATATTTTTATTTGCAACTTCTGCCCACAAACTTTTTCAACCGTTGTTAAAATTTCCTTAACCGAATAACCTCTCCCAGTCCCCAGATTAAAAATCTCTGATAAGCCCCCCTGCTTTAAATAATTAAGCGCCGCTTCATGTGCCAAAGCTAAATCAGCAACATGCAAATAATCACGAATACATGTTTGATCTGGCGTGTCGTAATCATTGCCAAATATCTTAAATTCTTTACCCGACATTGCTGCACGTATGGCAAGCGGAATTATATGCGTCTCTGGCTGATGATACTCGCCCAAACCATGATGAAACTCAGCCCCACACGCATTAAAATAGCGAAGCGCCACAAATTTAAAATCATATGCGCGTGCAACATCAGATAAAAGATATTCAACAACAAGCTTTGTGTTTCCATACGCATTAACCGGCAACGTTTTATGATCTTCTTTCAACGGTAACTGATCAGGCAAACCATAAACAGCAGCACTGGATGAAAAAATAAATTTATTAATTTTGTATTGAATCGCCTTTTTTAAAAGAGTTAATGTATTAACAACATTATTATCGTAATATTTAAAAGGATTCTGTACCGATTCACCAACTGCGATAAATCCTGCAAAATGCATAATCGCATTAATTGAAAATTGTGAAAATATCTTATCGAGCAAATGATCATCACAAACATTTCCCTTTATTACCGTCGCCCATGAATGATTAAACGGCTGCTTGTAATAAAAATCATCTAAAATAATTACGTGATAACCTTTTTGTGCTAATAAGTAAGCAGTATGAGAACCGATGTAACCAGCGCCCCCCGTAATTAAAATAGACTCTTTCATATAAACCTTTTGCATGCAAAAAATAAAAAGTAAAAAACAGTATATTTTCATCATTAAAATGAAACACCAACTTTAAACCATAATTTCCAACGGTCGATTACCGCAGGACCATCGCCAAATTCATAACCACCCGCAATGTTGATAAATGTTGGAAAAACAATGTCATACCAACCATAACCCAAAGAACCATACAACGTGTGAATAACTACCGATGGATTAGCGGCTGAATCTAGATCAAGCTGACATTTATTAACAGGTAAATAAATATCATTATTTTTAAGATTATCACTACGCGCTTCGACTTCGCCTTCGGTCATTCCCGCGCTCACCGGAAACGCTTTAAATTGTTCTAAATCATTTGAAACTTCATTATAATTGTTTATTATGGCATTCGTTCTGCTTACTCGTTTTTGTCCCGCTTCAACAAAATTATTGTTACTGTACCACAATGCGGCCAACGCATGCTCATCTTTCCATGTATTAGCCAAACAAACCTTTTCTCGATCTCGAGAATAAAAATGATACCCCAACTCACCTTGAAAGTCTGACATCGTATAAACCCATGCCAGATTTATATTACGCAGTGAACCGTGACCAACATAAACACCCTTGGTAAAATAATTAATACCGGGCTTAAGGACTGTTTGAACATTATTATTTGGATAAACCCAAATATAACGCCCCCATGGCTTGCCATACATGTCAAAGGAACGAACCTGCAAATTATCAATAAACATGGTTGCACTTGTATCAAACTCAAACGTTAAAAAATTTCTCTCGTGTGACCAAACACAAATACCCCCATTAGTGCCTAAAAAAAATCCTGTATGCCCATTGTAACCAACAATTTTTTCAAACATAAATTCGCCTGTTGGTTTATTGCCCGTAGGAGCCAGTACGCCTATGTAGCTACTCAAATGATAAAAGGGTTCTTTGAAATATGTATAACCTAAACGAAATTCTAGATCAGCCACGCCCCATTTAGTACGTCGATATTCTCGACAATCAATTCTTCCATAACGCAATACGTTTGCATTGCATAAAGCAGCGGTCATTGATTGTGATGCATAATGATTCGCTTCATTTGAAAAAAAAGAAGAAGTTTGTTGAGGATCATCCCCCCCCTCACCACCGCACACCTCAATCGTTTCACACATTCCCATATTATTTTTTACACACATAATAGGCATCGCCAATTCAAACCACCATCCCTTATCAAAATGGGACGACAAATGATGATGATAGACTAAACCGATACCGAAATATTTATGCGTTGGACAAAATTGCAACTTGCTTTGAAATGTCCACGTATCAATAACATCAAAAATATTGTCACTTACTAAACTGGTATCAAATGTTGAGCGCGCTCTTCCTGTGCAAACGTTAAAGTAGTTAGCAACCAAATCAACTTCATGATCTTTGACCGCTTCTGAGCCAAGCTCACCAGCAATCAAACAAGTTTTATTGAATGGCAAAAAATATTGCGCAATTTTATAAGAATTAGTTGATTCACCACCTAATAAGGTAATAGACAGATTGCGATGCTTTTGTTTTGTAAAATCTCTCATTTCATCATGCGTCATCGTTTGACGCTCTGGAGAACTTGGATGAAAAGGAACTGGAATACTTAAAAAACTATGCACACCATAAGTAAAACGATATAACCCCATTAAACAACATATAAAAATAGCATGCTTGCTCACTGCCATTCCTTCTTATAGTTATGAATTTCAGTATATACAGCTCGTAAACTTAAACAACTTCAAATTCATTTATTTGATATTTGTAACCTCATGCAAACGTTGTTAAAATAAGAAAATATGTTAACCGATTAATCATTCATTGGGATACAACGAAATGATTGAAATCAATAAAGAATACACAATCACACAATGGGAACAAATTTTTGACCCTTTTACTCAATTAAAAAAAGAAATTTCACGCATTATAGTCGGCAATGAAGAAGCAATAGAGCTGATGCTTATCGCCATTCTTTGCAACGGTCACGTATTATTAGAAGGCGTTCCCGGCATCGCCAAAACCACCATGATTAAATGTATTGCTGACGCAATTGGCCTCCCTTTTAAGCGAATTCAATTTACGCCTGATTTATTACCTGCAGACTTAGTTGGCACGTTGATTTTTAATCCTAAAACTCACGACTTTGAAACAAAAAAGGGCCCTATTTTTGCCAACATTGTTCTTGCTGACGAAATAAACCGCGCACCAGCAAAAGTTCAATCGGCGCTCTTGGAATCAATGCAAGAACGGCAAGTCACCATTGGATCAGAAACTCATAAACTTGATGAACCATTTCTCGTTTTCGCGACACAAAACCCACTCGAACAACAAGGAACTTACCAATTGCCAGAAGCACAAATTGATCGCTTTATGTTTAAAATTCACATCGATTACCCTTCAATGGAAAATGAAAAAGAAATTATCAACAAAGTCTTTAACAAACAAACCATTACAAAAGTGGTAAAAAAAGAAGATATTTTTAATGCGCAAAAACTTATCTCACAAATTTATGTAGATCAAAAAGTTATTGATTACATTACCCACCTTGTATTTGCAACGAGAAAACCAGCCTTATTCAATTTAGATAACTTAACCAACTACATTCAACACGGCGCATCTCCGCGCGCAACACTAAATCTTTATCGAGCAGCACAAGCGCACGCCTTTGTGAACAAAAGACAATATGTAACACCAGATGATGTCAAAAGAGTTGCTCTTCCAATTTTACGACATCGTCTCATTTTATCATTTCAAGCACACGGTGAAGAAAAAACCTCAGATGTTATTATTCATCAAATTCTTAACAATTTAGCAACACCCTAAAGCAGGTGTTTATGGGAAAGCGCAACTTGACAAACCCCCATTTGCATGGGTAATGTGAACAGTAAACTGAGGAAGGGGATCCTTACATGAGACATCCCGTTTGGATCTTAAATTTAAGCGTATTAATTTTACTTTTTACTTTTTTAGTCTTTATAACATTGTACAAAGTGCAATTACAAAGACCTTCCTCTATTGTTCCCAGTGAAATAACAAGCAGAGTTATTCAAAAATATGAAGTTATTGATCCATCTAAAATTTATGAATATGATCTTTTTAATACATACAAACTCGAAATTGCTCAACCGAAAAAGCCCGATTATGTAAAACCAGTTCCCCCTCCTCCAGCCCCAATTCAGGTCCCTTCACCAAAATCTGAGCAGCCGAAATTTCTTGACCCTCTCCCCATAACACTAACCGGAATTTTCATGCTACACGATGACTCGCGCAATAGAGCAATCATCATGGATAACAAATCTAAAATCGAAGTCACATATAAAATTGGCGATGAAATTGAAGACGCCCAACTCGTTAAAATTTTCTCAAACAAAATTCTGCTTATACGTTCCAACGGACAACAAGAGATTCTTTATTTGCGCCAAGAAGATGCCACGGCGGACGAAACAACGATTACAAAAAAAGACTGGTCTCATATAGTTAAAAAGACGAATCAAAGTGAATACTTAATCGATAAACAAGAATTTGCCTATGAAACAAAATCACTCAGCAATGTCATTGATCTTTTTGACTTAACAACTGCTTACAAACAAGGAAAGAGCATTGGCACCAAAGTAGGGCAAATTGAAGAAAGCTCGCTCGCTGCCGCTATTGGATTTAAACCAGGCGATATTATCACCCACATAGCAGATCTCCCGGCAACCTCAACCAGTGAACGCTTGCAAATTTATAAAAAAATAACACCACTACCAGAGAATAGTACCTTTAATATCAACGTTATTCGCCGCGAAAACCCCACAATCATCAAAATTAAAATAGGGACAATAAAGCCTTTTCCAACAACACCTCCTCTTTTACCTAAAAAAGAACCACAAAAATTGCTCACCAAAACAGAAAAATATATTGATGAACAACAGGAAGCAGATAAACTAAAGATATTAAAGACAAAAGAAAAGTTTGCACCAACCTTACAAGAAATTCGCTTAAAGGAAAAAGAAAATATATTAAAACATCAAAAGGCTGTAGGAAAAAAAGGTGCCATAAGCAAGGATAAGCAATGATTAAAAAGATTTTATACTTATTGCTTCTTATAGGACTTTATACCTGCTCTGGCGCCGAATCAGAACTCGTTAAATCAAACAAAAAAAACCAATTATTTGCGCCACGCAAAAAAGCAGCTTCGACAAAACAAAAAACTTCTTTAAATAAAAAAATAGAAACCCCAAGTATCCCTGATCAAAGCGAATCAGAAAATAAAAATTCGATTGAATTATCACCAGTTGAAATTGAACAATTAAAACAAGAACTCGAACCTGATGTTGAATTAAATTTTAACAATGCAAGTTTACAAAACATCGTTGATCAAATAAGCCAAATATTTGATATCACGTTTCTTCCCGACGACGTTGTCAAAACTCCAGGCTCACAAACAAAACCGTTAAGTGACTCAAAAATATCTTTTAAGACAAATGTCCCTTTCTCAAGGCAAAAAGCGTGGAACTTTTTTACCATGTTTCTTGAACTTGCAGGATGGTCGCTTGTTCCGACAAACGATTCTCATATTTATCGTATTACCTCTATCGAAAAGGCTAATAAATCACCGCTGCCCACGTACATTAATACGTCAATAGATATTTTGCCCGAAAGCGACCAGCGAATGCGATATGTCTGCTTCTTGGAAAATAGCGCACCTGAACAAATGATGAATCTCTTGAAAAATTTGACCAGTGCAAATGCTCAAATAAGTAGCATGCCACTCCTTAGCGCAATTATTATAACGGATGTAGCTTATAACATTGTATCGCTCCTTCAAATCATTAAAGAGCTCGATAAAACATCTGAAAGTCAAATTCTTACCGTTATTAATCTCAAAGAAGCAGAGGCAACAGAAGTCGTAAGCCTCATTAAATCATTACAAAACAAAGATGAACCATCCTCCTTTCCATACGGAATAACAAAGAAAGAATCAAGCCTCTATTATTTCCCAAAAGATGTTTCATTGATTTCGGCACCAAGGACAAATTCCTTAATTTTAATCGGCCCGCGAGAAGGAGTAAAACGCATTGAACATTTTATTTTATCTCACGTGGATGTCGAACTCAAACAAATGTATCAACCGGTTCACATTTATGACTTAAATTATGCTCCCGCAAAACAGATTGCCGACATTCTCAATAGCGTTGTAAAATTTGGTAAAAAAGGGGGTGGCGGCGGCAAAGAAGGAGGCCCAACGGCTGGCGAAGCCGGAGGTGTTGTAGGAGGTCTTAAATATTTTGGCGATATTTTCATTGAACCAGAAGAACAGGGAAACCGTTTACTCATTAGATCAAATCAAGAGGATTGGATTCATCTGAGCAAAATTATTGATCAACTTGATAAACGCCAACAACAAGTTGCTATTGAAGTTATGATTGTAGAAATTACGTTTGATAAAACAAGACAGCTTGGTGTTCAATGGCAAACAAAAAATCCTACAAATATTCAAGGCCAAATGAGCGGATTTTTTGGATCAAAAGCAGTCGTTGATACTAATCAAAACCCCCCTCCTTACACTAATACTTTACTCTCAAACTTAATTAATCTCGCAAAACTTCCTACAGCTGGAACCACATTGCTTACACTTGGCAAAGAAAGTGTTTATGCAATTTTAGGCATGCTTGATAAAAACACACAAACACGCATGTTAGCTAACCCATTCATTGTCGCAACCAATAAATATACCTCTACGGTTGCCATAAGCGAAACCAGACGCGCACAAACACAAATTGTCGGCACTAACCAATCAGGAAATCAATCTTTTGATGCAAAACTGCAGGTATCAATTACGCCTCAGATTAACGATTTGGGACTTATTAATCTAGATATCAATGTCATTATTGAAAACTTCTCTGAAGATGTCTCAGGCACTGATCCAAACAATGCAAATAAAACTACGCGTCAAGTTCAAACAAATGCAAATGTTGCTGATAAAGAAGTTCTCGCTTTAGGCGGATTAGTAAAACGGAAAAAAACAGTTACCACAACACGCATTCCTATTCTCAGTAGAATTCCACTTATTGGCAATATCTTTAAAAACGAATCGCATGAAAATGTTGAGTCGCATTTGGTTATCTTCATGTCACCAACAATCATTCAACCAACAGATACCACCTCAAACCTCTACACACGAAATAAATCACAGTTTATGACGATGGTATCGCGTGCATATGCTGAAAAATATGAAAAAAGTGATCGCGACCCTATTTATCGGTGGTTCTTTAAAGAAGTTGATCAAGAGATGTCGGATGACATTGAATCTTTCATTGCAAAAGGCGAAAAAAGGGAAGTACCACAAGAAAATTCAACAGCAAATATTATTACACAATCAGTTGAAAGAACAAAGGAAGGTAGCACATGATAAAAAATATCTTCCTTCCTGAACGTATTGGAAATCATTTTATTTTCAGCGAAAATTATCTTGGACTCGAAATAACAAAGTCAACGCTTATTGGAACAAAAATCAATGTCTCGGGAACCAGGGCAACATTATTAGACTTTTATCATGAACCCATCACAAAAAGCGAAAACGAAGAAAATGAACAAACTTTAATTAAGAGCCTTCAAAATCTTCTTAAAGCGGCCGGAAAGTCATCTCAGATAAAACTGACACTTCCCAATAATATAGCAATATTTAAAGAGCTTACTTTACCTTTTATTGATGAAGAACAAATTCGCCAAATATTGCCTTTTAAATTAGAAGCTCATATCCCATTTCCAATAAATACCATTGCATTTGATTTTGTCAAAACTAAGGTAAATCAAGAAAAAAAAGAATCTACTATTTTGGTCGGTATTGTTCAAAAGAAAAATTTAGAGTCTTACCTTATCCCCTTAAAAAAGACGCCCGTTTTGCTTTCAAGTGTAACAATAGACCTATTTTCGCTCTATGGCCTTTATCGCGTTCATCCAGAATATAGCAGATTAAATGAATCAGTAGGAATTATCGACATAGGATTTCAATCCAGCACGATAGCCTACATCAACAATCAACAGCTTCTCACCAGTAGATCAATTAATGTGGGACTCAATACACTCGCTAAAAATATTGCAACAAAAACAAAAAAAACCATTGAAGACATCTTAGAACAACTTGTCAGATTTGGTATCGCACAAACTGATGATTCAGTTTATAATAAGGCGCTTGAACAAGAGATACATAATATTTATTCACAAATTCAATTTACCCTTAATGCCTTTTCCGCCCAGATGCCCACGTATGAACCAATAAAAAGATTTATTCTTATTACTCGTGGAACACAAATAAAAGAGTTTGATAAGAAACTTGAGCAACTTTTTACTCTGCCCGTCGAGTACTTTAACACACACGCGTTACTTAATATCGCATCATTAAAGACAAAGAGCCATATCAGCTCAATCCCTCTTATCAACATACTTTCATTTGGAGCCGCATATCCTTTTTCGCCAACAAGTTCATTCGATTTACTTCAATCACAAGAAATCGAACAAGAAAAAACAAAACTTGAACATCAACTGGTCGTAACGTTCGTTTTAATTATACTTTTTTTGGGAACCTTAATAGGTTTTGGAATTTTTCAACGAACACAACTACGTAAAAAAATTAATAATGCAAAGCGATCCGCCCTTAATCAATTAAGATCTGAAATCGATGTTACCGATAGCAACCTAACAACAGCAGTCGCCAATGCAAAAACAAAACTGAGTGATACCGAAGCAATTTGGGCCGGATTCTCAGAAAGTTCACGCTATTCACCATTAAAGTACTTGGCAGAATTAAGTACAAAAATTGATCGCCCCGGGATTGGTTTAGATCTTAAAAAATTAGTCTTAACAAAAAAAAGCATCTCATTAATAGGTCAGGTTCGAGATTATCCGGCATTAAAAACATTGGAAGAAGAGTTAACCGATTCAAAATTATTCAAATTAGTTACAACGCCACAAGACTTTAAATTATTTACCATCAAGTTAGCTATTACGGCAGAAGAGGAAGAAGCATATGAATAAATTTATAAGTCCGATTACTAATTTCTTCTTCAATCTCGATAAAAAAAACTTTAATCATATTCTTATTGGATCAATAAGTGGCATCATTATTCTTTTTGGACTCTTCCTTTACTTACAATTTCACGAAGTACGACGTCTTAAAAGAGAAATGATCAAAGTCAATAATGAAAGAATGCAAACAAAAGAAATTTTAGAACAGAATGAAATTCTTAAAAAACAACAAAAAGAGGTAGAAGAACTTATCGCACAAGATAAGCAATTTAAGTATATAAAACAAGAGTTTCTCAAAATTATTGATACATTAAATTTAAAAAATAATCTCAAAACTGACCCTACTCCTGTTACCAAAGAACTTGAACATCTACGTTCTCAAGGGTACGAAGAAGTGCAACTGGATATTGAGTTGACAAAACTCAACATGCGACAGTTGACAGAACTACTTATTGAGCTCGAAAAGAATAAAAGAATTAATATAAAAAGATTAGAAATTGCAAAATCAAAAAATGAGCCCACCGTCGAAGTACAACCACTGGTTATATCAACAATTCAAAAAAAAGCTGAAGCAACCGAAGAAGCAGAAACGGAGCAAGGATGAATAAAAAAAATATAATATCATTACTTTTATTCACCTCCACTCTATGCATAAATATGTTTGCAGAAGAAAATGGTTCTACGATAAAAAAAGAAGAAGAACCAATGATTTATTTCAATTTCGATGGAGAAAAGTTACTTGCCATCATTGATCGTCTCACCGCATATAAACAAATAAACCTTCTATTGCCAACGGACCAAAAGAATCTTACAGAGACCACGGTAACATTTAAAGTTCCCCATAAAATAAAAATATCCGATGCATGGGAAATGACTATCACCCTTCTTGATATTGCGGGCTTTGCAACAATAAAACGAAGTCAAAATTTATACAAAATAGAACCAAAGACAGATATCAGCAAAAGCAAGGCACCTTTTTATATTAATGTATCAACAGATACGCTTCCCAACAGTAATACCATAATTCGCTATCTTTATTACTTCCAAAACATTTTTTTGAAAGAAAGCAAAGTTACTGAACACCTTAAAAAAATTGTCGGCAACATGCTCCCAATGCAAAATGCTGAACAAAACTTTGAACTTTCAGAAGAATATAACTCTTTACTCATTACCGCCCAATCTAATGTTATTAAGGGAATTATAAACTTAATTCAAGAATTAGATCAAAGCGGCTTCCGCGAAGCAATAGAAGTAATACCGATCATTCATACTGATGCCGAGGAAATTGTTGCCGTTATAGACCAACTCATTCCTCAAAAAAAAGATGAGGAACAATTTAGATTTCCACCACTCATCGCAGAACCAACGTCAAGTCGAAAAACATATTTTTCATCAAGTACACGTATTGTAACCATCCCACAAACTAATTCTATAGCTATTTTTGGTCTCTACGATTCCGTGCAACGTGTAAAAGATTTTATCGTAAAATACCTCGATAAAAAAGTTGATGCAGAGAGGACCGTACTCCACGTAAAACCTTTAAAATATCTTAAAGCCGAAGAATTTGCGCAAACATTAAACAACCTTATTCAAAAACAGAGCGGCCAATCAATAGGAGAGGGAAAAGAAAGAGTATTAAGTAGCGATATTATTGTCATTGCTGAAAAGCCCGAAATAGCAAAGGTAAAAGCTGAACAAGAAAGACAACTTGGCGCAGCAGGTCAAGATATTGGCGTCAAGCTTGAAGGTGTAACAAAAAAAGAAGGTCCAATTATCGGCGGTAATAATATTATTGTCGCATGCAATCAACGAGACTGGATTATAATTAACGATCTCGTAGATAAACTTGACCACGAACAATGGCAAGTGGCAATTGAAGTTCTTATCGTTGACATGTCGATAACAACCAGCAATCAATTAGGTGTACAATTGCGGCGTCTACATAATGAAACTAATTTACATGAATTTAAATGGCAATTGGCAAACATACAAAAACCTTTACTCGACTTTACAAGTAAAACCGCTGTAAGCACTACAACGGGTATCGAATCAGACCTTTTGTCCGAGCAAAACCCTGGCACGGGCGATCCAGCAGTTTTTAATATCGCAAGCGCAGCCGAGGCAGGATCAACCATTTTCAGCTTCAAAGATAACAATGGCATGGCTGCAATCTTACAATTACTCCGTTATTTTTCAGATACCAAAATAATTTCCCAACCATTTGTAATTGCCCGTAACAATGAGCGTGCTAATATTTTACAAACGGAGCAACGATGGCTTCAAGGTGCCGCAGATACTGCAAGTGCTGGGGGTACTTCAGTAATTAATTACGAATACATGAAAGCTGCTACCGCAGTGAGCATTTTACCACGTATAAGCAAACCAGCAGACAACATAAATCTTGAAATAAAAGTTGATGCTAATGAATTTATCGGACCACAAGAAACACGTAATCGTACGGTAGAAACGAATGCCAACGTAGGACATCAAGAAGTTCTTGTTTTAGGTGGAATATCGCGAGTTGATATGGACGAAACGGTCACTAAAACACCTATTCTCTCCAGTATTCCTATTTTGGGATATCTCTTCAAGCAACAGACAGAAGAACGCGATCAACGTATTTTGATGATTTTTATATCACCCTCTCGAATTCCCCCTGTTTCAGCCATTGAAGGAAAATCCCTTAACAAATTTACCCAAACTAAAATTAACGCAATCTCACAAACGTTAAGAGAGACAGATAAAACAATTGGGTGCCCCGAATCATTTACCAAAAAGAAAGAAAACTTCCAATGCTTAAGAGATCCAATTACTGAATTCATGTTCAGTCCTAATATTGGAAACGATATGGCAGCAAATATCGAAAGTTATGCTCAACGTGGCGTATGGACACCCGACTTTAGCGAACAATTCAAAAAAGCTGAAGGAATCGAACAATATCTTAAAAAACCAAAAGGCTCAATCTTAAAAAAGAATAACAATGGCAAAAATAATAACTTAAAAAATGTGCTCGAAAATGAGAAAAATCCATTTACATCAAAAACGTGAAACTTGTCTCAAGTATTCAATTTGCAATAAACGATTATATTTCGATAAACGTTCAGAGTGAGTACAGCCGCCAAACTTAATATAGTTGGCTCTCGTGCCTAATGCAAAATCAGCAATAAATGTATCACACGTCTCACCAGAACGATGTGATGCTATTGTTGTCAACCCATATTCTTGACATAATAAAACTGCTTGTATTGCTTCACTCACTGTCCCAATTTGATTTGGCTTAATAATCACACCACTCACCGCATCCTTTTCAACAGCCATTGCAATTCGTTCAATGTTGGTAACCAGTAAGTCATCACCAACAACGCGCACTTGATTACCCAATGTCTTCTTCAAATTAATCCATCCATTCCAATCATTTTCTGCCAAGCCATCCTCTAAATAAATAATCGGGTAACGATTGATCAATTTTTTATAAAAATCAACTAATTGGTCACTGACAAATGCTTCATCTCCAATAAAATATAATCCCTTTTCTTTATCGTAAAATGTGCTTGCAGCAACATCCAACCCTAATCCAACCATAGAATTATCATAACCAGCTTCTTTTATAGCAGCCATCAAATAATCTAATGGTTCAATATTATCAGTAAAATGAGGCGCGAAACCCCCTTCGTCACCGGTGCAAATTGATTTACCATTTTTTTTTAGCAAAACTTTTAATGCATGAAAAATTTCAATTGCTATTTCCATTGCCTGTGAAAAAGAAGAAACGCCAAAGGGTACAACTAAATATTCTTGAATAGAAAGATTGTTAGACGCATGTAAACCACCATTTATAAAATTAATCAATGGAATTGGCACCGATGTTTCTACCAAACCCAACGATTGTGCAATAAAATCATATAATTCAACACCAACATCACTTGCATGTGCTTTGAAAAAAGCCATACTTACTGCCAATGTTGCATTTGCACCCAAATTCTCTTTTTGGGGAGAAGGATCAAGTTCAATGAGTTGCTGATCCATTTCAACAGCATTTATCTCGCGACCAATAAAATGCGGCGCTATTTTTTCGTGAATGTTAGCAATAGCTTTTTCAACCCCTTTGCCCATCAATCGCTCGCCACCATCACGTAACTCAAGCGCTTCAAATCTGCCAACAGAGGCGCCAGAAGGAACCATTGACGTAACATAACTGCCATTATCAAAAATAAGCTCACAAGCAATAGTTGGCACACCACGGGAGTCATAAATTTGCCTTGCATGAATTTCAGCTATTTTCATCAAATTAATCCTATTTCAAAAAAAATTAATTATTACATATTAACGTAGTTTAAAATCATACGCAAAAATCAAATAATAATATAAGAGGTGCGGCTTTAGTATCTTTAAAGCCGCACCTCTTCACGTTTACAAAAGTAATTTATTTAAAAATTATATTCAAAACCAAAGTTTAAAACATAAGCAGTTTTGTTATTGACTAAAGGATATTGATTGTAATCAATTTCATAACGACTTGAACGAGACACTTCAGCAAATTGTTTAGCATTAGTTGGTTTGCCAATAATCTCATCGAAGTGTTTTCCTGGAACAAAAACGGCGGTTGCTAAAAATCCCTTTAAATTACTCAGCCAATGAACATCCAAAAACAAGTTAATTTCTAACCCCAAAGCCTTACTTGCAGTTTCATTTGACGCACTACTCGTTTCATTGCCATAACGCGACAAACAATACTTATTCGTTGGCTTATCTTGCCAATAATAAAGCGCATTCGAGTTTAACATTATTTTACGTTTGTAATTATCTGGCGTCCATGTAAAGCCAGCACCCGTATAAATAAGATTTGAAAAACCCTGAACATTCGTTGCGTAAAAATGCCTGTCTTGCGAGACTTTCAACTCTGGCGACGACAATGGACGCGTAATGCTTTGCCCACCAATAACAAAAATAGACCGCACGCGTTTACCAGAATAAATTTCTTGCAACCCAATAAAGCCACCATATGTTGACGTACGTTCAGTATCCGATGGATCTTCTAATACAATATTAGGATGCTCATCACCACTGGCATAACCTATTGCTAAAGAACCTCTTAAGGTTTGCGGCTGAAACCAAAAAGTACCATCTATAACAGCCATACAACCAGCAAATTTATTATCATACGCAGGCCTAAATCGATAAGGACCATTAAAAAGCCCACTTGAGCCAATCTCCAAACCATTAAAAACTGCTCCTTTAGGTGCATTATCCACAATAGTTTTATTGGCATCAGTTACGGGCGCTACATTAGAGCCTGTTGCATCTTTTTCACCAACATAAACAGCGCCATAAACCTCTTCTAAAGCTCCCGTTGTGCCATTTCTATGCGGAATTATATAATTTCTATCCCACCCCTTTGCATGTTGACGACCAAAATTAAATGCTGTTTCAAAACCAAGTTCCCATCGCCTTCCGGCATATTCAACAGCCGCACCCATTGTCCATAATTTAACATTAGCATCCGAACGCACCGTTATCTTCTGCGCGGGAACCCAATCATATAATATATAAGGTTCAAAAACTAACCTTCCAAACGTTTCACTATTTAATAAATGAGCACGAATACGTGAAGCATAAACAATATTAAGATCTCCATAACCACGATAAATACTTGCACAATTCAAACAGTTTCTATTTACCACCTCAGTTGTTTGAGAAAAACTTGCTGACAAATTTTCGAGCATAGCACAATAAAAATCATATGTTACATTATGATTCGCGGTTAAATCACCTCGCCATAATGCACCAAATGCAAACTGATCAATGGTATTATCAGTGAAGAAACCCAGCACGCCCGGAGAAACGGCATAAGCGGCACCAAGCGAAATACCTCTGCCTAATTGATAAGGAAATGCACCAAATTTAAGAGAATGCTTACGATCTGCCTTGATATCAAAAGCATCATTTATTGAAAATTTAACCCACGCCTTTCTAAACCAAGGTATTAAGCGATTAAAACTATGACTATGATCATCAAGTGTAAAATCTAAAATCTGTAATTGTTCTTGTGTCGTCAAGAGAGATCTTGTATTACCCCATTTAGCCTTATTTCGTAATGTAAGTTTTGATTTTATAACATCGCCAAACCGCGTATGTGTATTAAAATCCCATGTGCCTTGAACGTAAATGGATTGATCCATGGGGCTGCCACTAAAATATTCAGCATTTTTTACATAAAAAGCTTCCGTTTTGTTGACAGCGGTAAAATCAAAGAGAAAATCTCCGTTTTTATAAAGAAGCCACTGAGCATTTTTACTATAAATTGCAGTAAAAACAAATGCGTGAGAAAATAAAAGTAATGACAAAAATAATTTTTGTTTCATGTGCTCGTACCTATAGATTTTGTAATTTAACCCATTAGAACTCATTACGGATAAAAAAGAACTGCGAACAGTAATAAAGTACAAGGATTAGGTAAATTGTCAATGCACGCTCACAATTGCTTTTGCAACCAACTTATAGGTGTTCACATGTCTATTTCTGGTGGATGGCACCAGGCCCTTTTGCAAGGAAATAAAATTCAATGCACAACGGTACAAATTTTTTTAAAAAACAACAGACAGTGGAATGTCCCAAAAACATCAACAACAGAAATAGAATTATTTAAAGAAACACACGTTAAAACAAATATCTTTCCTGTTGCACACGCAAGCTATCTTATTAACCTCGCATCACCAAAAAAAGAAATCGAACAATTATCTATTCAAAGCCTAAAAAATGAACTAAAACTCTGCGATCAATTAAACATCCCGTATCTTATTATACATCCAGGCTCGCACCTTGATGATTCTGTTGAAAATGGCCTCATGCGAATAAGTCAGTCCATTAACAAAATTTATGAAGAAACAAACTACAATTGCATACTTCTTTTAGAAACAATGGCAGGACAAGGAACAACTCTCGGAAAAACATTTGAGCAATTGGGCCAAATTCTACACACAATCAATCAAAAAAACAAAGTCGGCGTTTGCCTCGACACATGTCATGTCTTTGCGGCAGGGTACAAATTTAACACCTTGTTAGAATACAATACACTTCTACATACCTTTAATTCTATAATTGGCTTGGAAATACTAAAGGTTATCCATATTAACAACTCTCAAAAAGAATGCGGTAGCTTTATTGATCGACACGAACATCTTCACAAAGGAAAAATCTCATTAGAGGCATTTTCGCATTTTCTCAATGATCAAAAATTAAAACATATTCCTAAGATCCTAGAAACGCCCAAGGACCAAGGGTTAATGTCAGACATAAAAAATCTTGAAATCATAAAAAATTTATTAATCAAAAATTAATTCAGCCCTGTTAAACGTCATAAATATGTGTAAACCCTTGGAAAAAGCAAAACAATAGTATCAAATTATTTTCTTATAAAAAAAGAATAAGAGCTTATGTAAAAATCATAGCTCTTATTCTTAATTAAGCAGTGCTCTCAACTTCAAGCTCTATCATTCTAAACTAAATATTATTAAATTTGTGCAACAATAAAAAACAACAACTCAAATAAGCCAACTGTTAGCGATTTTTAAGAAAATCATGTAAGTTAATAGACTAAAAAAACAAAAAGCAACATGTAAAAAATCGCAAAAAAGTATCAAAGCAACAGAAAAAACCATATAAAAATGACAAGAATACCCAATGACAAAATAAACGATAAGCTTAGATAATTATAAAAAAATAAAAAAGACAAAACACCCAATAAAAAAGTAGTCAAAAAACTGAATATTAATATTAAATATTTACTCCACCCTTTTTCTTGCAAGAAAATTGAAAAGTGATCGGGCGAACCGCAGAAAAATGGCTGCCTCTTTAATGTTCTGACGCAAATCAATGTAAACATTTCGATTAAAGGAACAGCACATAAAATTAATGGAATAAAATAACCATAAAAATTATATTCACTCCAACTAAGACAAAAGGGAATTGATGCAATAAATCCACCAATAAAGAGAGATCCCGCGTCACCCAAATACATTTTAGCAGACGGTTTATTAAAACATAAAAACGCACTTAATGAACCAATAAAGGCAAGTAACAACAAAATTAACGATGTCTGTTTCAAACAAAAAGCAAATATCAAAAAGAAAACTGCCACAGATATCGCTACGGTCGATGCCAGTCCATCCATAACATCAATTAAATTGAAAGCATTAATAATAGATAAAAACCAAAAAGCTGAAATAAAAATATTCCATACGTTACTAAAAAAATTAATTTTTAAATAAAAACCAGCCTTTAAATAGCACAAAATAGCAAGAAATTGGCCAAAGATTTTTTGACTAGGCGTTAATGCAATCAAATCATCTACCAAGCCAATAAAAAGCAATATTGTTGATGCAAAAATGTATAAAAAAAATTGGTTTTCAAAAGGAAGCACTAATGAACAGGTGATTAAAAAACTTAACCAAACCGCAACACCCCCCAAATAAGGAATCGCCGCTTTATGTTTCTTTAGTTTTCCATCAGGCGAATCTAATATGCCCCACTTAAATGCAATTTTAGAAAATATCGGAACGAGATACAAGGTAACAAAAAAAGAAAAAACAAAGGTAAAAAGAGCTTTTGCTTCAAAAATATACATCAGCTTGATTTATTTTACCGCAACCACCTCTTCTACAAAACATTCAATGCGGTCATCTGGTTGATAATCAGCAATACCAGCAATAACTAAACCACACTCAAAGCCAGCCGCAACCTCTTTCATGGAACGTCGTTCGCGCTGTAACGTCTGAACTTTCCCTTCACCAATCTTGCTCGGCCCTCGCCATACAATCGCATTAGAGCCACGAATAATCTTACCAGATTTAACTGAACAGCCGGCAATAATTGAGCCTTTAATATGAAACACTTTCAAAACAATCGCTTCGCCAGTTTTTTTAATTATCTTTTCAGGTTCACGCGTTAACTCAATAAATTCTTTTAAATCATCCAGTAAATGATAAATAACATAATAAGAACCTATAAAAACACCCAATCTTTTTGCTAACGCTTGAACATGATACTCGGGCTTAATACCAAAACCATAAATTCGAGCACCTGCAGTTGACGCGAGCATCACATCACTCTCAGTGATTGCTCCAACACCAGCATAAACAACAGAAATATTTTTACATTCCTGTGTAGCAAGCTTTTGAACCGCAGAAATAAGAGCATCCTGAGAAGAATATGTATCAACTTTTAAAATAACATTAAGAGATTCATCAGAAACAACATCGCAATGAGCCGGCATCTCTATTTTTTTGACTTGTCCAGAACGCGCCTTCTTATATTCTTCTTGCAAAACAATACGAAAAACATCGCCAGCTTGTGGCACTTCATCAAATCCGGCAATTTGAGCTGGATTTGTAGGACCAAGCACCTTCACAGGCTTGCCATCAGAATCGGTTAAAGAATTAACGCGGCCAACAACATTGCCTGCCATAAAAAAATCGCCAACCTTAACTGAGCCATACTGCAAAATAACAGTCCCAACAGGCCCCCTGCCACGCTCAACCTTTGACTCAAGAATATACCCAACACCGGGTCCTTTAGAAGATGTTTTAAGTTCGAGCAACTCAGCCTGCAAGTTTACCATCTCTAAAAGATGATCTACGCCGGTCCCTTCCTTAGCGGAAACCGGAACACAAATAACGTCTCCACCCCAATCTTCAACCAACAAACCTTGCTTTGAAAGCTGGGTCTTTATATCGTCAAGACGCGCAACGCCCGCCTTATCAATTTTATTAAGAGCAACTATAATAGGAACCTTGGCTCCTTTGGCGTGCTTGATGGCTTCAATCGTCTGCGGCATAACACCATCGTCAACTGCTATAATTAAAATTGCCATATCGGCAACCTTAACTCCACGCATACGCATTGTTGTAAACGCTTCATGACCAGGAGTATCAAGAAAAACAATCTCTCCTTGAGGAGTTGCAACAGTATAAGCACCAAGATGCTGCGTTATTCCACCCTTTTCACGCTGAGCCACACGCGTCTTTCTAATATAATCAAGCAGCGTAGTTTTGCCATGATCAACATGACCAACAACAACAACAATAGGAGCCCTGCGCTCGCTTTTCGTAGGCCCTTCTACCCCTGACTCAACAGCCTCAACCGCCGCCTCAGGAACATGAGCCTCTAGACCGTACTGAGCAGCCAATTCTTCGATTGTCTTTACCGGCAAAACCTGATTTTTATTGCAAGCCATCCCTTGGCGCAATAAAAACAAAATTATTTCACTAGAAGGACAACCAGCAATATCGGCAAATTCGCCAACAGACATCGATTTTGCCACAAAAGAACTTTTTGCATCTTTCTGACTACTCTTGTTCATTAATATCCATCACTAAATTTTTCGCACTGCCACCGCTTTCAACTAATTCTATATCAAGGCCAACAAGCTCAGATGCAAGTGCAATGTTTTTTCCCATTTTACCTATAGCTAAAGACCTTTGATCATCATTAAGCCAAACTCGAGCAACTCTGCCCATAACCTCTACACGGTTAATCTCTGCCGGCTTGAGCGAATTACGCACAAACTCTTCTTGAGAAGAAGACGCCGTAATCACATCAATCTTTTCACCACCCAACTCTTTCAAAATTGGCTTTATGCGTGCGCCACCAACACCAACACACGTCCCAACCGGATCTATATTTACATCATGCGAGGCAACAACAACCTTAGATTTATATCCCGGATCGCGAACGATCTGCTTTACCTCGACCAGCCCCTCAAAGACCTCGGGAATTTCCAGCTCAAAAAGCTTCTTCAAAAAAGTGGTTGAAACCCGATCGAGGATGAGCTGGTTTTCACCTTTTGGCTGCGCTAAAACTTCTTTTAATAACGCTTTTATCGGATAACCCGGAACCAATGTTTCTCCAGGAACAGAAAGAGACTTAGGCAAAAAAGCAATAACGTCTTGCAGTTTAACCAAAGACCCCGCGCGTTCATTTTTATAAAGAGAACCTTGAACAATAAGCCCCTCTTTATCTTTAAACGCATTATAAACAGCCTGCGCCTCAATTTCACGAATGCGCTGAGCGATAATCTGCTTTGCTTTTAAAACTTCAACGCGACCAATTCCCTTTTCAAAAGGAACCCATATTTTTTCTCCAGCAACTACGTCAGGATTAATATTGCGAGCTTTGCGCAAACTTATTTGAACATCCTCGCTCTCTACAACAGAAACAACTTCTTTGCAGACACCAACAGTCAAATTGCCTGTCGAATCATCAAAATCAACACGCAACTCTAATTCGGGATATTTTTTTTCATATCCTGCAAGCATGCCCTCTTTTATGATGCTTGCAAGGGTCGATCTGTCAAGATCTCGCTCTTCGACGAGCTCTTGTATTACGTCTGTTAGATTCACATTAACCTTTATGTAAACGTTAGTCTTTAGAAATCTTTCTTATAGTCTATCAAAAGAGAAAAAAAATAAAAGAGTGGTCTCTTTTTGATGAACTTAAAAGAAGTTTTGTCTTTATAATTACTTAAAATATATATTACTTTATTTATATATAATAATGGGTGGCGCCTTTTTTTGTGGATAACTCAAAATTTTCCTTCGAATTAAGCCTTCAGATCAACACATTGAATGATCGTGGTTTATGTGGATAACTTGTGGATAACCGGTGGATAAGTCGGCGGGTGGTCTTGCGGGGCCCGATTGAATCAGCGTTTTAAAGGGTGCCATCTGAGATTGGTGATTGGGAGCCTTTTTTCGGGCGGCAAAAAAAGTTATCCACAAGTTATCCACATAGTTATCCACATAGTTATCCACATTATATCGTAATGGAATATTTCGACTTTTTTAAAAAAGAAAGCTTTTCGGAAAGAAAGATCTTCTTTTTCTGTTTGAAAATTAATTTATTAATGAGCGCCGTTTTTTCTTTTTAAATAGGCCAAAAAGCGTGTTGAGCATTTCAAATAGAAAAGTTGTGCATGTTTGTGTTTTTTTATTCTGCGTGTGATTATTTTTCTAAATTTTTCAATGTTTCTTTGACAAAGAGTAAGTCTGATAAAAAATCTTTATATTTTTGAGGGTCGCGCAAAATGTATGCAGGGTGAAGTGTTGGAATGACCATTAGGTTTTCAAAGGGAAGGGCTAGGCCATGTATTTTTGTAATAGATAGTGGTTTTTTGAGAAATGCTTGTGTTGCGCATGCGCCAACTGTGCAGATTATCTTTGGTTTTATAATTTTGATCTGTTCTTCTAAGATGGGCCAGCATTGCTTAATTTCCTGTTCTGTTGGGGTTCGGTTGTTGTTGGGTCGTGTTTTGACAATATTCGTAATGTAAGCGTTTTTTCTTTCAATTCCGCTTTCGGACAGTGCTTTATCAAGTAATTTTCCGGCGCGTCCAACAAATGGTCTTCCTTGAATGTCTTCATCTCTGCCGGGTGCTTCACCAACAATCATTAATGTTGCACGCGGATTTCCTTCGCCGAATATGATGTTTGTGTTTCCGTCGATATAGAGTGGCGAATTTTTATTTGATTTTTCTTTTTGATATAAGTTATCAAGTTCTATTTGTTTGTTCATTTTGGCTCAAGTTTGTAATTAATTTTAGCAAAATGAATGTTTTTTTGAAGTTTAGGTTCTGCCAAAACTGGCAGAACCTAAACTGTGACGTGTTTTAGGCTAAAAGATCGACATCGCGATGGATAAATTCATTAACCAGTTTGCTCCAGTTGTTACACTGTGAAAATGGTGTTTGTAGATAGGATGGATGAATGCGTTTTTCTGGTAGATAAATAGAGAGGCCAAGTGCCTTTTTTATATTTTTCCCTGTGACGTTTGCAAAAATGATTTGGTTAATCAGCTGCAGTCCTTTGTCGATTTCGGTTGATAGCTCATTAAGTAAAGAAGTTTCATCTTTAAGTTTAATTTGATTGAGATGTTCTTTTAGGTTTTGATAAAAATGTCCGAGGTCGATATATGAAGGTTCGTCAAAACAGGTACACATTTGCTTTGACCTGCACTGGGCTATGGTGTCTTCTGCCGATCGATTAACTTGTTGTTTTAGACATTTGATAAGTATGGTTCCAACTTTATTAATATTGTCTACGAGTGGTTGTAGCATATTTAAATTTGCTGCTGAGAAGGTGTAGTCATGTGTTATGCGTGCATATGTTTGTTGATAACACTGAACGATATGTTGCGCAAGTTCTCGTGGCGAAAGCGATCGTTCTTCAAATGGTCGCAAGACGTGTTTGTAGTTCCATCCAGCACCAAGTTCAACTTCTTCTGATCCGACCATTAAATTTGTGTAAGGTTGCAAAAGAGCGCCAAATTCAACCATTTGCATCATGCATGCATCAGTTCCTATGATATCAAATTTTCTGTTTATCTGTTTGCAAATTGTTTTGAGCGCATAATCTAGCTTTTGATTAGACAGATAAGATCGATAGGTTTCGTCAAAGCAAATACCGCGGCAATCTCCTTGTGGGTCAATGCGCTCCATAAATTCATGACTGCGATTTAATTCGAGCATCATATCGGTTGGGTTAAGTTCGAAGAGTTCATGAATATTGGACGTTTTTGCTTTGAGTGGGTCCAGGTATCCGGTGCCATGATCCCATAAGACAAGAATGATTTGTTTAGCTGGAAACCTGTTAATTGCATGAACGCAGAAATCAATTAATGTTTGTGGGTCGCCCGTGTTAAATTTTTTTCCCGCAGCAACTTGATCTTGATTGAGTAATATTGCCTTATTTTTTTCAATAAGATATCGTTGTGTTTTTTTATGGGCACCTGGTTCGTTAAGTTGTATAACTATTTTTATATTTTTATTTGATCCAATTGTTGCCATCTGTTTTATGTTATTCCAGGCGAAATAATGAAGATTGTTATCTGCTGCCATGTAAACAAGAAATAAAGTTTCGGCATTTTCTTCAGGCGTTCGTTTTAGATAGTATTTTTCTTGCATAATTTGAAAATCTTGCAGATCAGAATCAGTTTGCTGTTGGAGAAGCAGGTGGAACGGCCTGATGGCGATGTTTTCTTTATGATAGTTTGAGTGTGTGTGAATAGTAATACTGACAAGCATATAGAGTATGAAGATCTTCATACGTATTTCCCCCCTTATTGGAATACCTGCCTTACATATTACGAAATTGGTTGTTTTTTACGCAAGAATTTCGATTGACCGGGGTTTAAGTGTTTGTATTTATTGATGAGAATAAGACTGTAGGTAAGTAAAAAAGTAAGTTGAAAATCCAAAGAAAAGATCAATTGTGTGTTGAAATAAATACAGCTTAAAAGAACTATATTAAGAAGGTGAAAACTGTTGATAGGAATTTTTAAAAGGGTACATAATTGATATCCGGAAATCAGCAAAAATGAGCGTGTAAAAGAAATACTTGACCAGCTAAATAATGCGTAAAGGGTGCACATTAAGAAAATGATGAATGTTTTTAATATTATTGGTATAAAAAGGCAATTAAGTAATGTAGCGATAGCGATAAATATTACTGCTAAATGTAAGCCTGACCGGGCGAGATAATGAGTGATTCCCCATGTCATGAACGGTTTTTTTATAAAATGAAAGTTTGTTGTATCTCTTTTTCCCAAAAAAATAGAGCTCAGTAGATTAAAGTTTTCAGAAGGAAGTTTCTTTTTTAGACTATTTCTTATGGTATGTTTTGTGCGATGTATAAATCGATAGAAGTCCATATGTGGTCTTTTTATTCTTTTAATTTTGCTTGTACAGAATGATGTTGCTCGATACTGATTTCTTACTAAAAAGTTTTTTTGTCTTTCGTCTTTAATTGCTGAGCATTTTAGCTCTTTAATATAAATGATGTCGCCAACGGCAAGATAATCATTTCCTCTTGTATATAAAATAATAGTATCGTTTACGTGGTGCCAGCGTGTGGCGTCTGTTTTGAGGCGCTGTATTTGTAATGTAAGCGAGGAAAGAGATGTCTGATCATTCTTGTTGATGTCGATAACTTTGGCTATAACATTAATAGTGGCATTTGAGTAAAAATTTATACGTTTTTCATTCCAAGAGATGGTCTGTTGATTTAAAAAATAGCTGACGTTGAAAAACAAGAGTATGAGCCCTAGATGTCTTATGGGTAATAATTTGGTCATTAATAACGCTGAAATAATTAATAGGAGCCACGTTTCGCAGGAATGATAAACTGGTGCGTAAGAGCTTGTAATAATGCCTATGAGGCTGGCAATGACAATGAGTGGCAAATTGTGGAAAGCTGTATAAACTATAATAGTGAAAACCTTATAAGATTTTATGTTTGAATACCTTTATATTAAATCAAAAATATTCTTTTTTCTACGAGCTTTTTTATTGTTTGGGATTGGATTATCTATGTCAGAAAACCGTATTTTTAAAAAGCAATTAAAGAATGGGTTAACCATTTTGGTTATGCCAAGCCATCACATTCCGAAGGTGTCGGCCCAATTATGGTATAATGTGGGCTCTCGGTATGAAAAAGACGGCGAGAAAGGGATGTCTCATTTAATTGAGCACATGATCTTTAAAGGAACCGAACGTCTTTCTGAATCTGATATTACTGCTATAACAACTAAGTTATCGGGCTACTGTAATGCATTTACGTCTTATGATTATACTGGTTACATGTTTGATTTTCCTTCGCAACACTGGGAATATGCGCTTGATATTTTATCAGATTGCATGTGTAACTGTACCTTTAAGCAGGAGCACTTAAATTCTGAGCTGCAAGCAGTTATTCAAGAATTGAAGATGTATAAAGATAATTATTCACGTGCGGTCATTGAAGATTTGATGGGGGTTGTTTTTGCTGGCCATCCATATGGCTATCCAGTTATAGGGTATAAGCGTGATTTGTGGAATTTGGATCCAGCAAAATTAAAAGCTTTTTATCGTCACCATTATGTGCCTAATAATGCAACGTTAGTTCTTGTAGGTGACATTCAGCCAGAAGAAGCATTTGATAAAGCTGAAAAATATTTTGGATCGATTCCGGCGGGCCAACTAGATAAGCCTGCAGATTTGTATTTGGAAAAAGATTTGCATGCTAAATCGGTGACGTTGTATCGCGATGTCAAACAACCAGTTGTTACGTGTGCATTTACTGTTCCAGGTTCTTCTTATAAAGCTGATTATGCATTACATATTATGAGCTGGCTTCTTGGTACAGGTAGGGGTTCTCGATTACATAAAAAGCTTATTGAAGAATTAAATTTGGCGACGCGCGTTGATTCGTTTAGTTATGATATGTTTGAGCACGGCATTTTCTTAATTCGTATTCAACCAAAAGATTTAGAAAAAATTTCAGAAATTTTAACACAAGTAAAGAATGTTTTAGATGAAATTGTCTTAGAAGGTTTTTCAGAGCGAGAGCTTGAACGAGCGCAAGCCCAGACAAAAAATGAGCTTTTAAGTCTTTTTGAAAGTAATCAGGATTTGGCAAGTGCCTTAGGGCACATATATTTGGCTACTGGTGATGAAAATTATTTATTACGTTACCAGGATATAGAATTGCCTGAGTTGAAAGATGGTGTAAAGACATTGGTTGCTAATTGCATGCGGCCTGAGTTAATGCATACCGGATTGGTGTTACCACTCCAAGATAGAAATCGTGATTATTGGAAATCACTGCAAGATCGTTCTGATGATGAAGATGGTCGTGTTTTGGCAAATAGAACCAGAACTGCTATTTTAGAAAAAGCACAACAGGTGGATTCAATTAATCCAAAAGATCCTCTTAATTTTAATTATCCTAAATATGAAACGTTTACTTTAAAAAATGGGATAGAGGTTTTATATGCACACGATGCTCGCGTTCCAAAGATAGAAGCCGCTTTAGAATTTAAAGCCAATCATTTGTATGATCCTGAAAATAAAGAGGGGCTTAATAATTTTGTCAGCCAAATGTTGTTAAAAGGCACTCAAAAATATTCTGCCACAGAATTGGCTGATTTAATTGAACATAAGGGTATGGGAATTTCTTCTGCTCCAGGCATTATGTTTGTGACAATGTTAAAAAATGATTGTGCCGAAGCGTTTAATATTATTACAGATATTGTGCAAAATTCTGATTTTAAAGAAGATGCTATTGAGCAGATTCGTCACAAAATTTTTACTGATATTGCGAATTATTGGGATCAGCCATATGGTTTTGTGAATGATATTGTCTCTTCGCATATTTATAAGGGGCATCCATATAGTAAGAGTTCTTTGGGAAATGTAGATTCTATAAAGTCTATTTCGCGTGAGGATTTGCTCTCTTTTTATAAAAAATATATTTCACCAAAGGGCGCGCGATTAGCGATAGTTGGCGATTTATCGAATATTAATTTGCAAGAAACACTTGAATCCACCATTGGCCAATGGGAAGGTTCAGATATTGAGGATCTTTCTTATCCCTCTTTGTCGGATGTTTCTTGTTCTTCATTAAAACATTATATTAACCGCGATCAAGTAGTTTTGGCTTTTGCTGGATTATCTATAGATAGAAGCCATGTGGACTACGACAAGCTGTTATTGTTTGACCAAATTTTTGGTGATAATGGTGGCATGAGTTCACGTCTTTTTCAAGTGCGTGAAAAGACGGGGCTGTTTTATCGTATTAATGGTTCATTGCTTGCTGGGTCTGGAAAACAACCTGGAATGACCTTTGTGAAGACGCTTGTTTCACTGGATCGTTTAAACGAAGCTGAAAAGTTAATTAGTGAAGCGATTATGCAGGCAGCTGAAACGTTGAATGAGCATGAGTTGGGTGAAGCTAAAAGAGGTTTGATTAATTCACAGGTTGATAACTTTGAAACATATCGAAAGATGGTATCGACATTTCTTTATTTACGTCGCTACAATTTGCCATTGGATTATTTTGATAAGCGAGCTCAGCAGTTAAATCACCACGATCTTGCATCAGTTAGAGATGCTGCGCAGAAATTTCTTGATATGAAAAAAATGATTACGGTAAAAGTAGGACGCATTTAGCCTTATGAAATCGTCCGCTTTTACGTTATATTTTTAAAGTTTTTGCATAAAAGGAGTGTTGAATGGATTTTCCGTATTCAATAATTCCACATACGGCAGATTTGCAGGTTCACGTTGAAGGGAAAACTTTAGTCGATCTTTTTCGCAATGCGCTTATTGCAATGTTTCAGAGTATTAAGCCGGAAGCACCAGATTGTGAATATCGCGATAATTTTCTCGTTTGCCAATTTTTACCCCAAAAACATATCATTAAGATTGATGCCATTGATAAAGAAGTATTATTGGTTGATTTTCTCTCAGAAGCGTTATATTTGTCTGATCTTAATAATGAGGCTTATCTTGATGTTGAAATAAAAGATTTTAGTGAAAATCATCTTGTTGCAGAATTGCATGGTGTGCGCATTGATAGTTTTGAAAATGAAATTAAGGCGGTTACTTATCACGATCTTCACATTGAGAAAAAAAATGATCGGTGGCAAGTGAATATTGTTTTTGATATTTGAGGAGGTTTTTAAATGGTTATTTCAGAGTTGAGTATTAGGGATTTGGTACAAATTACCGAAAATATTTTTGAGATTCCAAAATCATTTCGACATGATATGCGTGTTCCTGCGCGAATCTTTGCGAATAAAAGAATTCTTGAAGATATTGCTGAAGATAAATCATTATCACAATTAGTTAATGTTGCTACATTGCCCGGTATTCAAGAATATGCGTTAGCGATGCCTGATATTCATCAGGGATATGGTTTTCCTATTGGGGGTGTTGCGGCGATGTCGGTTGATAATGGGGTAATTTCTCCTGGTGGCATTGGTTATGATATTAATTGTGGCGTTCGTCTTTTGGCGACTGAGTTACATTTAAAAGATGTTAAACATGATTTAGAAGTTTTAGCAACTCATTTGTTTAATGCGGTTCCGTCTGGTGTTGGTCGTGGTGGTTTGCTTGAGTTGACCATGGATAAGCTTAACCTTATTTTGAAAAATGGTGCATCTCAGATGGTTAAATTTGGTTATGGCGAAGAGTCTGACTTGGAATATTGTGAAGAGCGTGGGTGTTTAGCGATTGCCGACCCTGCTAAAGTTTCTGAACAAGCTAAAAAAAGAGGGGCCGATCAAGTGGGGACGCTTGGAGCGGGGAATCATTTTTTGGAGGTTCAGCATGTTGAAAAAATTTATGATGTCACCATTGCAAAGACTTTTGGTCTTTTTGAGGGACAACTTGTTATAATGATTCATTGTGGATCTCGTGGACTTGGTCATCAAACATGCACAGATTATGTACGTAAAATGGTCTCTAAATTAGATGAATGGGGAATTAATTTGCCTGATCGTGAATTAGCATGTGCGCCATTTAAATCGCCAGAAGGGCAAGATTATTTTAAAGCAATGGCCGCTTCAGCAAATTTTGCCTGGGCTAATCGCCATACGATTGGTCATAATGTGCGTAATGTGTTTAAAAAGATTTTTGGAAAAGATACTGTTGTAAGAACTGTTTATGATGTCTCGCATAATATGGGAAAAATTGAAACACATCTTATTAATGGTTATGAAAAAAAAGTTGTGGTTCATCGTAAAGGAGCCACCCGTGCATTTGGTCCTGGGAATTCGGTTCTTCCGGCGAAGTATCAACCCATTGGGCAGCCCGTTTTAATTCCTGGAACGATGGGAACGAGTTCATATATTTTAGCGGGAACACAGGAGGCGATGGATATTTCATTTGGTTCAACATGTCACGGCGCCGGGCGTCGTTTATCGCGAACAAGTGCAAAAAAAATGGTGGGCGGCTCTGAGTTGCGTTCTCAGTTGGAAGCATCTGGAATAATTTTGCGATGCAAATCTGATAGAGGACTGGCTGAAGAAGCGCCGATAGCTTACAAAGATGTTGATAATGTGGTGAGGGTTGTGTGTGAAGCAGGAATTGCCAAAAAGGTTGCACAAGTAAGGCCGCTTGCTGTTATTAAAGGGTAATGAAGGTAGATTATTTTTATCCACCAATTGAAATGTATGAGAGAGAAGATTGAAGATAAGAATATTGTTTTTTTTATTTTTTATAACAATTTTTTCAATGCAACATTATCATCAAGATCTGTTTGAAAAAAATCAACGAGAGTTAAAAAAGGAAAAAGAAGCCTGCTGCGAAGCGTGTGAAGTTGCTGTGTGTTGTGCGGGAACAGTTTTACAATTTCTTATTATGTATTTATGTATTAAAAATCAAAAGGAACATAAATCTAGTTAAATAGTAGATCTCTTCCGAAACAATGAAATTTAAGGCAGATTAATATTCGATTGTAGGAAATGGGCTTTCAGGGTGCTTTTCTTGCGTTCGCCCTGAGGGAGCCATATGGCGATTCGAAGGGTTTTATCGAACGCGCACCTGAAGTAACGTTATGGAATTTTATCTCTATATTTTAAAATGCAATGATGAATCTTATTATATTGGCACACAGAAGATCTTGAAAAGCGTGTTTCCGAACACAATATGGGTTTATATAAGTGTTATACTTTTAATCGCCTACCACTTAAACTTGTTTATGCAGAAAAATTTACTTCAAGATTAGAAGTTTTAGCCGCAGAACGAAAAATAAAAAAATGGACCCGTCAAAAAAAAGAACGATTGAAATAAGTGCGTTCGGCAAAACCCTTCGAGACACTCGCTATGCTCGTTCCTCAGGGCGAACGCGCGAAGTCAAATTCAACCTTTATTATCAAATTTATTTATGGTGAATAATTTCTTGATTATCAATATGCGCATTAATATGGGCCAGGTTAGATTGTTTCGGAAGAGGTCTTAGTGAAATTTCTTGCATAACATAGGTTTTTTAGTACATTTCTTTATATTGAAAAAGTTTAAGCGAGGGTATTTATGCGCAAATTGTTAGTGTTTTTTTTGCTTTGTAATTCATTAAAGGCAATGGAATGGAATACTCGTTGTGCTCATAGTTATGAATTGTTGTGTTGTTCTCTGGTTGGTACGCTTATAAGTTCAGGTGCAATTGCTGAGGGTATAATTCAACAGCGTTTTCCAGATGCTTCTTTAATGGATCATTATATGGGGAGTTTTACTCTTTCTCCCAAAACTAAATTAAAAGGCGGAATTGGCCTCGCGCTTCTTTCAACCATTTGTTCGCAAGAACCAGAGCACTCTTGTTTAATGGGCAACTTAGGTTATTATAGCCAATGTTTAGTGCAAAAATTATTAGGCTCAAGCCAAACGACAGATATTGAAAAGAAATTAAGTTAATTTTTTATTTTAAAAATTCTTTTTCATATTATAGCGATTGTTTTTTAAACAGCTTAATATAAACTTCATTCAATAGTTTTTAGCAATCTAAGAGGAATTTGCATGAAGAGTTTTTTGTTACTTTCTTTATTTTCGTTTATAAATTTTGCATGTGCAATGGAAAATGGATGGGAAGGGAGTTGTGAACAGCAGTGTCTTTGGAATGCAATGGGAACAGCTTCGTTTTGTCATACAGCTTATATATTGCGTCACGCTCTAATTGATGATGAATATTATCCGAGTAAACAAGAGAGACAGTTAGGGTGGGCGTCGGTTGTGGGCGGTACTGCCTTTATGACTCGTAGGCTTGTTGGGGTTGCCTTGGATCGCAAAGAAGATCGTTGCTGTGATGGTCTTTTATTTGTCCCTTGTGGGTGCGAACACTCTTATTTATTGAATCGGTTAGTTCAGGCATGGCGTGGAAAGATTGGTGCGGAGAAAAAAAATCAATAACATGCGTTATTTTATTGCGATAGATTTTCCCGAAAAGATTATTGAAGAACTGCTTCATATTCAACAAAAAGTCAAAAAAGCAAATCTTTTTGATGGAAAATTTGTTGAAGCTGAAAATTTACATCTTACACTGCGCTTTTTAGGGGAATTAGATAAGGGATGCTCGTATGGATTCGACAGACTCACCACGAGCGCACAGAAGAAAACTAATATTAAAAAATGTGCTCATTCTGATGCTTCGACTGCACTTAGTACTAAAGGCTGCGCTCATCCTGATGCTTCGTCTACGCTCAGCACTAAAGGCTGCGCTCGTCCTGAGCTTGTCGAAGGTAATGAGCGCAATGAATTGTTGGACTTGATTCAAGGGTCTTTGAAGATGATTCAGTTTAAACCTTTTACAATGAAATTAGGAGGTTTGGGGGTTTTTGTTCCAGAACGTCCCCGTGTTTTATGGGTAGATTTAATAGGTGAAGAAATTTATTCTTTGCAAAAACAGATTGAGTGGGCTGTGAATCCTTTTGTTGCTTCTGAGGAAAAACCATTTGTTTCTCATATAACGTTGGCGCGCATTAAACATGTTTATGATATTCATAAACTGATGCGCGTAATTGATGAAACGAGTGCTGAATCACTTACTTTCTCTGTAGATAAATTTATTCTTAAGCAGTCAGAGTTAACGCCGGATGGTCCAATTTATCGTGATGTGGCATGTTATCCAGCAAAGAATTTATAAAAATAATTTATGATTTTTACTCGACAAATAAACGATCCTTTATGTGGCGTGATGTTGAAGATTCGTATTGGATTTTTGTTTCAGAAATAATGTTACAGCAGACGCAGTCATATCGAGTTGAGCAAAAATTTGAAGAGTTTATTAATGCGTTACCAACATTTGAATCATTAGCTCAAGCACCATTTTTTGTTGTTTTAGGATTATGGAAGGGTCTTGGATATAATCGTCGTGCGCAATGGTTGCAGCAAAGTGCACAACGAGTTATGAGTGAGTTCAATGGGTTATTGCCTTCAGATCCGGTTGTTTTAGAATCTTTTAAAGGAATTGGTTATAATACTGCACGTTCGATTTCAACCTTTGCATTCAATCTTCCACATGTTTTTATTGAAACAAATATTCGTGCTGTTTTTATACATCATTTTTTTTCAGAAAGAGAAAAAATTGCTGATAAAGAATTGTTATCCTTAATTGAGGAAACGCTTGATAAAAAAGATCCACGTCAATGGTTCTATGCATTAATGGATTATGGGGTTTATCTCAAGAAAAAACATCAGAATCCCAGTCGTCGGAGTAAACATTATACTCGACAATCAAAATTTGAAGGTTCCGATCGTCAAATTCGTGGTCAAATTTTGGAGAAATTACTTCAATATGGCTCATTAAATCATGAAGGGTTTTATGATTTAATTATGTCAGATTCTGCACGTATTGATATAATTTTGGAACAACTTGCAGCTGAAAAGCTTATTAAGATTTCTAATGATTTTTATATTTTATAAAATTTTTTAGTTATTTTTACCTGTTCTGTATGATCAACCATTGGCTTAGGATATGATATGTTATAGTTTTTATGAGTCCGGAACCAATTATTGAGATCTTTTGTAGGGATATCTTTAAGTTCAGGGACCCATTTTTTGATGTAGATACAATCTTTATCAAATTTTTTTTGTTGTAACCATGGATTAAATATTCTGAAATATGGTTGTGCATCAGCACCTGTTGAAGCAACCCATTGCCAGTTGCCGTTATTGACTGCTGGATCATAATCAACAAGGTGCTGAGCAAAATATTTTTCTCCCCATTGCCAATTAATGTGCAGATCTTTTACAAGAAAGGAGGCTGTAATCATACGGACGCGATTGTGCATAAAGCCTGTTTGGTTTAATTTCCTCATTCCCGCATCAACAATAGGAAATCCGGTGGTTCCATTACACCAATTCTTGAACCACGTGCGATTATTTTTCCATTTAATCTTTTTATATTTTTCTTTAAAAGGGCCCTTAAAAACATGGGGAAAATGATCGGCGATGTAAGTGAAAAAGTCGCGCCAATAAAGTTCTTGAATTAAATCATTGTCTAATCCTAAGTTTTCTTTGATGGCGTAATAAATTTCGCGTATTGAAGATGTGCCAAATTTATTATGAGCTGAGAGTTTTGTCGTTGCGTCAAGTGCGGGAAAGTTTCTTTCTTTATTATAATTTTTAAATTTTTTAATGTTTTTTACAATTTTTTGGCTCTCTTTTCTTCCGCCACGTTCAGCTATATTGTTATTTTTAATAATTTTTATTGATGGAATATTTTTGTATGAGCTTTCAATTGGTTCATGAACAAAAAAAATCTTTGGAAAAATCTGTGGCTTTTTGATTGATAATTTTGATGCAGCTTTAAAATAAGGTGTAAAAATTGTGTAGGGCTTTACTTGTTTGGTAAAAATTTCTTCAGGATTATTGATGAGCTCATCATGAAATGAGTTGCAATCAATGTGATATTTTTTGCATAGTTTTTCAATTTTTTCATCACGCCTTTTTGAAAAGGGAGTGTAATCTTTATTAAAGAAAATTGCATCAATTTTATTCTGTTTTATAACATCTTCAATTACCTTATCGCTGATACCGTACAATTCATAAAGTTTTCCTTTGCGATTATGTAATTGTTTTTTTAAATCAGTTATTGATTTGAACATAAATTGTAATGCATTTTTACTTAAATATTTGTTTTTATTGGTTATTTGTTGTGGATCATAAATAAAGATAGGAATAATTTTTTGAGATTGTTTTGTTGCCTCAAGGAGGGCGGTATTATCATCTAAGCGTAAATCGCGCCTGAAGATAAAAAGACTTTTTTGATATTTTTTTGTCATAATAATCTCTTAATAGTTTTTTTTATTAAAACATTTTTAGAATAAAAAATAATAGTTTCATGTGGTTGCTAATAAAATATTTTTCTATACCCTTTAATTAAATTTTCAATTATAGATCTATGCATCGAAAGGATTTCCATGAATTATTCTTACAAGTTTAGCTTTTTGCTTTTATTATTAAGTTCAGGTTTATTAAATGCAATGGAAGAGAAGCGTTTGACGGTGCAAGAGAGCTCAGGAGAAAAGGAAGAGATTAGTATACGCCTGGATCGAGATGGTTATACTGAGATCGATTTACCTAATACAGGGCAAATGTCAATTAGCCAGGAAGTCTCAACAAGTCCAGACGTTACTGTTCCGACGGCTATATCTTATAAGGGACAACTTAGGTTAGTGTATCCTAAGCCATGTGAATATCATAATAGCTATGAACAATGTTGTTGTACTTGCGCTTTAATATTAGGAACTTTGGGTTGGTCTGTACATGATTGTTTAACCCAGGAGAGAAGTTTTGCGGAAAGATCGAAGGCGGATGAGTTTTCAGCAAGCTTAGATTTTTTATGTCCATTAATGGCGATGTGTGTTGCAGCTGGCCATAAAGTACTGTTTGCCACAATTCCACCATGCGAGCAATGTCCGGAGCTTTGGGGCAATCATTCTTGTATCTTAAATGAATGCGAAAAAAAGTGGAAAAGTTTTAAAGAGAGAGCTAAAGCACCCGAACGAAAAAAGATGGATTAGTAAACATCTATTGTTAAGTTCTATTTGAATTTTTTGATGACGATAGAAATTGAAAAAAGTTTGGAATTTGTTATACTACTTATGTAGTGGTATTTATTCATTTCCTTTTAATGGAGGATTTTTTATGTTTAAGAAAATACTTTTAATTACATTGGCGCTTTTGCCTGTTATTGTTGAAGCAGCTGGTTGCAGAAATTGCCAACGTGGTCGTTGCCGTGGTGGCATTTGCCGCGTTCGCTAAGAACATCTAGAGGGGACTTAAAAATCCCCTCTTTTTTGTGGGAAAAAAGATCGCATAACGTTGGTAAATTGCCTCCATAATCGAACATAGTTTTGCAAAAATTTAATTTGTTTTCTAGTCTGTTAAAGGGTTGAATTGTCGACCCCTTTTTTGTTGAAAGATGTGATGTATTTTTTAATGATCTATCTTTTTTTTGTTTTTATTCCATTGTTTGCCATGGAACAAAAAACTAGGCCGTCATTGCATTCACAGAAAAAAGAGTCGCATGATTCCCGTTATTGTGGCAGTGGGGAAGACCTTGTTTGTAGAGTATTTACATTGAGTCAGTTTATTTCATTAATTCCTGCGCCCGTAGGTATGCCATTATGGATAAGTTGTCTGATTGGTACAGCTTGTTGGGCTGAAGAGACCAAAGATGAAGACCAAAGAGTTAGATCTTGTTTGGTAAATAGTTATCTCAATATTACTGAACCACCTAAAGAAAAAGAGAATTAATTTTAATTTTTTCTTTTTTCCTCGTTATTTAATTGGTATTATCACAGGAGGAGGGTGTTAAAGTGAGTTTTTTTAATATCTATAAAAATGCAATAAGGCTTATAATTTTTTTAGCTTTTTTTAATTTATGTGCCATGGAAGATGCGAAAGATTGGTCGGATATGATGTTTTATAGAGACATTATTGATGGGAATGAAAAAATAATGGAAGAGCAACATCGATCTTCATGGACACGTTGTGATCGTGAAATTTTATGTTTATCTGGATTGGCGCTTAATTTAGTTGCACTTAAATTAGATGGTCCGCTTCAGATATTTTGTACGGTGCCTGGGAGCGCATTAGCAACATCTGGAATAAATGGATCACGAAGTTCATTAGCAATTGATGCACTAAGAAAAGTCCAAAACTGGTTTTGTTGTATGAGATTAAAGCGGTTAGAAGAGTGCAAATACGATTGATTTTATAAAGTTGTTAACTGATTTAATGCCTTTGTAAAAGGTTATTTTGTCTTGTATAATCTTAATTGTTATTTCTTTGAGAGTGTTTGATTGTTAATAAAAAATTGTTTGGTAATTAATTTTAAAAAGATAATGATAAATTTGAGTACTGAGGAAGTTTAAAAAAGGTTTGCATGATGAAAAGAGCCGGACGGTCCCGGCTCTTTTGTTTAAAGATATTATTTGATGACTGCTTTGTCATCTTTCCAGCTGACTGTTAAGCTTTTGGTGTCAGGTTGTGCAAGTCTAAATTGTGAGATGGGAAGGATTACATCTCGTTGAATTTCTCTTTTAAGTGGACGTGCACCGAGTTCTGGAATATAACCGCGCTTGGCCACTTCGTTTATAACATTTTTTTCAATAGTAAGTTGTATTTCTTGTTCTGCGAGTCTCTTTTGTAGATCATTAAGTTGAATTTCTGCAATTTTTTCAACATCTTTTTCACTGAGTCGGTGGAAAAATATTATTGCATCGATGCGATTAAGAAGTTCAGGTCTTAATGCTTGATGTAATAGTTTATCAACGTCTGCACGAACTTTATCAGTAATTTCTGATGCTTCTAAAATTATTGTAGCTCCAATATTTGAAGTCATAATGATAATACAATTTTTGAATGAAACTTTGCGACCTTGTCCATCAGTTAAATGTCCTTCATCTAATATTTGCAGGAAAATGTTCATAACATCAGGATGAGCTTTTTCAATTTCATCAAAAAGAACAACACTGTATGGATTTCGACGAACTGCTTCCGTGAGTTGGCCTCCTTCTTCGTATCCAACATATCCAGGAGGAGAACCGATAAGTCGCGCAACTGAATGTTTTTCCATGTATTCTGACATGTCAATTCTGATTAGGCGGTGTGGATCATTAAAGAGAAAATCAGCAAGAGTTTTTGCAACTTCTGTTTTACCAACACCTGTTGGGCCTAAAAACAAGAATGAACCGATTGGCTTATTTGGATCGGTCATGCCAGTACGATGAATTTGGATCGCATGAGAAATTTCATCAATTGCTTCATCTTGACCAATAACGCGCTTTTTAAGAAGATCTTGCATGTGAAGCAATTTTTCACTTTCATCTTGTTTAAGTTTATCAACGGGAATATGTGTCCAGCGTGAAAGAACAGTAGCAATATCACTTTCATCAACAGATTCTTTGATGAGGCCATGTTCAAGCTTTGCTAGTTTTTTCTTTTCATCTTCAAGTTGCTTTTCAAGTTTAGCTAATTTACCGTATTTTATTTCAGATGCTTTTGCGTAATCGCCTTCACGTTCAGCAAATTGATATTCATAATTAGCGAGCTCGATTTCTTCTTTAAGTTTGTTGAGTTTTTCGAGCGGAGCCTTTTCTGCTTGCCATTGATTGAGCAAAGATTGATGTTGTTCTTTTAATTCAGCGAGTTCCTTTTCAAGTGCTTTTAAGCGCGTTTGTGAAGCAGGAACATCTTTTTCTTTGTTTAATGCAACTTTTTCAATCTCAAGTTGTCTAATTTTGCGATCCAGTTGATCAATCTCTTCCGGTTTAGAGTCGATTGCCATTTTTAGCATTGATGCAGCTTCATCAATTAAATCGATAGCTTTATCTGGTAAAAAGCGATCAGTGATATATTTTGCAGATAATTTTGCGGCATTAACCAGTGCTTGATCTTTAATTCGAATGCCGTGATGTAATTCATAGCGTTCTTTGAGGCCGCGCAGGATTGAAATAGTATCTTCTATCGAAGGTTCTTCGACGTAAACTTTTTGGAATCTTCGTTCTAACGCTGCATCTTTTTCTATATATTTTTTGTATTCTTGAATTGTTGTGGCGCCAATGCAATGTAATTCGCCGCGTGCGAGCGCTGGTTTCAAGAGATTGGAAGCGTCCATGCCACCACCGGTTGCTCCTGCGCCGACAAGCATGTGTAATTCATCAATAAATAAAATAATTTGTTGATCAGATTCTTTGATTGCTTTTAAAACACTCTTTAAGCGTTCTTCAAATTCTCCTTGATATTTTGCTCCTGCGATAAGAAGTCCCAAATCGAGCGAAAGAATTTGCGCGCCACGCAAACCTTCTGGAATATCATTATTAATAATTCGTTGTGCGATGCCTTCAACGATAGCAGTTTTGCCAACACCTGGATCACCAATGAGAACTGGGTTATTTTTTGTTCTGCGTGAAAGAATTTGAATAACGCGACGAATCTCTTCATGTCTGCCAATAACAGGATCAAGTTTTCCTTGTTTGGCTTGTTCTGTTAAATTTTGACAATATTTTTTGAGTGCTCCCGCCTGTTTTTCAGCTTGTTGATCTTTCACCGTACGCCCTTTTCGTGAAGTTTTTATTTTATTCAAAACTGCTTCATATGTATAACCTTGTTGAGCAAAAAATGCACGTAATTTTTGTGGGAGGTGTTTAGTTGCAGCCCATTGAAGCATGATAATTTCGATGCTGATAAAAGAATCGCCAAGCTTTGTGGCATCATCAGCGGATGCCTGAATAAAATCTTGCATGGTGTAATCCATCATGAGTTGTCCACCAGTTACACGTGGGAGCTGCTCGAGCTCTTCGGTTACGATGTTGCTCAGTTTGTCGAGATCAACGTTCATCAATGAAAAAAATGACGTACAAAAATCATTCTCTAGACCAGCAACGATGGTGTGCAGAGGCGTTAGGCTTGGATTTTTGTGTGTTGCGGCAATGTTAATACTGTGATTAATAAGATCTTGTACTGCTGTAGTGAATTGTTCTTGATTCATTACGTTCCTTTAATTTTTAATCAGAAAAGCTCCTCGTTTTGTTCGATGATAGGTAATGGCGAAATGGTGTGCGTAATCACGAAGTGCAATTAGTATTCGTCCCTCATCGGTTTTTGAGGTTATAATTTGGCCCTCTTTATACGCTGAGCTAAACAATTTTTCTTCTTTTTTTGCAAGACTTATAACATTTGTTTTTGGAAAAAGCTCTTGTATGACATTTCGCTGTCCTTTTCCTCCATCGATTAATACTAGATCGGGTAAATCTTCGATGTTTTTGTATCGTCGTTGAACAATTTCGCTGAGTGCTGCATAATCATTTTGCAATGATAGTTGTTTGATTTTAAATCTTCGAAAGTTGTTTTTATCAGGAATACCATGAGTAAATCGGATGCACGAACCAACGATATGAAAACTTTGCAGATGCGAAATATCGAAACAATCGATAGTTTTTGGTTCATCGCTTAACTGTAATAAGCTTGCTAATTTTTTTCCGAGCTCTTGACTATCTAATGAATTATTTTCAAAAATTGTTTTTTCATCACCCTGATATCGATCTGAATTAAAATGAATTTTGATTGTTGAAATAATATGATGTAAATTTTCTAAAATTTGATTTAATTTTTTTGATTGTTCAAATGCTAAATTTTTATTACAGTTTTTTATCTCTTCTTTTATTTGTGTTTCTAAAATATCTGTTTTTCCATTTAAAATATCAGTGGCAAGTTTTAGGCGAAAAAGATAGTTTTCTTTATCGAAATTTTCTTTACAAGATCCAGCACATTTTCCTAAATGATATTGAAGACATCCTTGTGTTATTTTTTTATTACACAAATGTAATTGGAGGTTATTAACTAAAAATTTATAAATAGAGCGCGCTTGTCCTTTGTATAAAAAAGGTCCAAAATATGTGCCTTTTTCTTTTTTATTTCGCACAAGCTTTAATTGGACCATTTCTGTTTGGGTTATCATGATGTAAATAAAAGGTTGCCCATCTTTAAGTAACACATTGAATTTTGGTTGATATTTATGAATAAGCTGAGCTTCTAGTAAAAGAGCTTCAGTCTCATTTTTAGTAATAATGTAATCGAGATCATGAATCTCTTCGATTAAAAAATCAGATTTCCAATCTCTTCGGCTTTCCCTAAAGTAGGACGAAACGCGTGCCTTGAGCGATTTTGCTTTACCGATGTAAATTGGTTTTTGGGATAAATCTTTAAAAATGTACACACCCGGGAGGTGTGGTAAAATTTGAAGTTTGTTTTGTACCATATTAAAATTAACTTTTGTTTACTATTAGTATTATAGCATAAAAAAAGTTTTCTGGGGAGTCTGGAAAGAAGAGGTTGAGTTTTACCTTACCTATAAAACAGGGTATATTTTTTATTATTATTATACGATGATGTGAGCTCGGAGAATAAATATGGCTGCTTTTATGAGAAAGTTACTGTTTGTCGTTGGTTTTTTAATCATTGGTTATATTGGTTGGGTTGGTTATCACTATTTTTTTGATCAATCTGTTCCGCAAATTGAGCTTGTGGGGCTCAAGGATTATGCAAGCGGCGATGTTTCGTGCATTATTAAGGGGCGTGATAAGTATAAAATTAAATCACTTGCTGTCTGGCTTGATAATAAAGAATTGATTGTAGAAGAGAAGGTGGGAAAGTCGGTATGTGAGCGACCGTTAATTATTGCAACCTCTCAGTTAACAAATGAACCACATGCGTTACGCATAAAGATGATTGATGGCACGTATCATCGTAACGGTGCGACGAAAGAAATTAACTTTACCGTTGATAATACGCCGCTACAGGCAGCCCTTATTCGACCGGAAAGTGATTTTAAGGTATCGCAAGGGCATACGTTTCACGTGCCGTTTCAATGTAATAAAAGAATAAAGAAAGCATCAATTAAAGTTTTATCTCGTGAATTTCTTGCTGTTCCTGAATCAGATTATGAAACAATTTATGAATGCTTTGTGCCAATTGATTGTGAAGAGATGCCAGGAGAGCAACCTTTTATTGTTGATTTAGAAGATTTTGTGGGTAATCGCTTAACATTAAATGGGAAAGTACAAATTGCTTCTTTTCCTTTCAAAAAACAGATTATTCGTAAAGTTGATGAGGATCAATTCGCTGAAGAACGGAGGCTTGGGCGCAGTGAAAAAGAATTTTATGATTTATTACAAGAAGTAACGGCGCAATCACCAGCAAAGAAGTTGTGGCGAGGTCCGTTTTTTGTTCCATTAAACTTGACTTCGATAACATGTGAGTTTGGGGTGAAAAGAATTTCTCAGGAGCGTGGTTGTTATCGGCATGCTGCTCTTGATGTGATCGGGTTGCCGAAGACGGTTATTTGGGCGCCGCAGGATGGTGTTGTTAAGATTAAGGATCGTTTTGGCGTAACGGGAAATACGGTTCTCATTGATCATGGCTGTGGGGTTCTTTCTATTTTGTGTCATTTGGATAGATTTGCGGATATTGAAGTCGGTGATAAGATAAGACGAGGAAAACCGGTAGGTATCATGGGAAAGACTGGTTATGCAACGGGGGATCACCTACATTGGGAGATGAGGGTGAATAATATATGCGTTGATCCGTTAGAATGGACAAAGCGAGATTTTTGAGTAAAAGTGAGAATAGGTAAAAAGTTGAGGTAGTGGGGCTTGAGTATAAAAGATAGAGTAGTTTATGCAGTAAATAAAATACATGTTTTTTACCTTTATATAATTACTTTTATTTTGATTTTTCTATCAGCGTGGTGTTGGAAACAGGTTATTTATGATCCTTTGGAATTGCGTGAGCGTCAATATTTTGCTTCAATTGAGACGCTTGAGCAAAAAAGGTTGTTATTGCCTGATATTCGTTATGCCATTGCATCATTGCGAAATAAAGCTGAGTCATTAAAAAATGATTTTCAGTCGCATCTTTTGCGTTATTCTGCAGTTGATTCGTATTTACAATTGGAACGTATTTTAATTGACTTAGATGACGTTGGGCTGGAAGTTGCGGCTTTTATGCCAGAAGAGGCAAAGAAAAAAAGTTTTTATGAACGTGATATGATGAGCTTTAAAGTTCGCGGCGACTTTGAAAAAATAATCGATTTTCTAAAATTGTTTAATTCTCGAAATATGTTATCAAAATTTAAAAAATCGATTATTTCTCATGATGATGAAGGACTAATTCTTGATTCAACAATAGCACTCTACTCAGTTGGTAAGGAGTAAGAATGTTGCGTCCTGTGTTACTGATTGTTTTTTTCAACATCATTTGTGTTTCAGCGCGTAATCCTTTTTCTGTTAAGCAAAAAAAAGTATTTAAAAAATGCTTTTTGAAAGGTGTTATTATTGGGGAAAAGTCATTTGCTTACCTTAAATATGATGATGCTGATTTGACGCTTGGAGTTGGCGAGGAAGTAGCAGGTCTCATAATAACTGAAATTGATTGTGAGAATGTGATATTAAAAGATCATAAAGGCAAAACTTGGAAATTGGAAGTTGATAAATTTATGAAAATAGGAGAGAGCACGTGAGCATTAAATGGCTGCGATTTTTTACCTATATGTTTTTTTTCTCATTGTACGCAGACGACAATGTGCAATTTGAAGAAAATATTATCTTTCCTGAACATGAAGATGTGAGTCACGTTCGAACTGGGTTGTCACATCTTGATTTGTCATTTGTTCCCAGGGCGAAGGGTGCTATTGGTGGTGAAAATTTGCAACAGCAGACGACGAAGCAATTAGAGAGAGTTCAATCAGCTTTGCGAGAAGAAACGAAGCCGCGCACGATTAAATCTGAGGCGCCGGAAGATGCTCAAGTTGATAAAAAATTACAAGAAATGTATGAAGATAAATCATTACAAACGAAAGAGATAACATTACAGACAAAAGAGATGAGCGTTAAGGATCTGGTGACCGCAATTGGCAAAGCGATTGGCATTAACTTAATGGTTGATCCACGCGTAACTGGTATGCTTGGTTCTCTTAGTCTCAAGAATTGTGGTGCTGGACAAGCATTACAGTTGATTTGTAAGCAAGCAAAACCAGAAGCGGCCATGGTTAAAACAGGGAATATTTGGTCTATTACAACACGTGAAGAAGCGCGTAATTTATTAAAAGAATCTTTAAGGCAGTATCCTGCTGATCAACAAGTGAAAGTGTATCCCATTAATCATGCGCATGTTGATCAGTCCTTTAAGGATAAGATTAACGCGGGCTGGCAACAAATTGCTCAGCCAAAGACGGGTGAATACATGCAGATTGATGCTGAAAATAAACAGATTTATGCAAAAGGACAAAAGCCTCAACTTAAGCAGTTTAAGCAATATTTAAAAGAAGTTGATAAACCAGTCCTGCAGGTGCGTATTGATGTTATTGTGGTTTTGGCTTCAAAAGATTTCTTCTTTGAATTTGGTATTGACTGGTCTGGGATTTATAATCGGGAAAAAACAGTTCAAGCGCGTGGAAAAAGTTTTGATTTTTGGGGCCTGGGTGGAACGTTACTTGATTTTCCAGATCCAAAAGATGTTAATGCGAGTACTGCTTCAACGCCTTCGCCAGTTGTTCCGAATCCACCAAATAGGCACAATCCTAATTTGTTTGTTAACCCTTTAAACTGGGCATTCAATTTATTTAATTCTGGAGCGGCATTTTTTAGCGAAACATTTACTGATAGAAACACTGCTGGTTTAATACGGTTGCCATTCGTTTTTGGGGGTCCTGATTTGAGCTTGCGACGATTAAACTTGGTATTGAATATGGCTGAAACAGAAGAAAAGGTGAATATTATAACGCGTCCATCCATCTTAACCAGTAATAATAAGAGTGCAAAAATTTTGATTGGTCAAAGTTTGCCATTGCAAACAACCATTGAAGATTTAACTGCATCATCAACAAGAAATATTACAACAATTAATTATAAAGACACGGGCATTGTGCTTGAGGTAAAACCAGTTGTTAACCCTGATCGCAAATCAGTTTATCTTGATATTTTAGTAGAAAACTCAGTGGTGGAAAGTGGAAGCACCAAAGCAAATGCGAGCGGGGTCATGGAAGATCCGCCAACCATTTCGGTGATTAAAACTAAAAATGAAGTAATTTTAAAAAATGGGCAGACAACAATTATTGGAGGCCTTTCTTCTAAGCAGACGGGTACTATTAGGCGAAGCGTTCCTTTTCTTTCGCGACTTCCCGTTATTGGTGAATTATTTAAATCAAATATTGATGCCAACAATGAAAAAGAAAGATATATTTTTATAACGCCGAAGATTATTGAATATGAAGTGTAAAAAGTTAAATCCCTTCAACTTAGAACAAGCTGAAGGGATAGGGGGGTGAACAATACATATTGTATTGTTCGTTAGGGACATTTTAAAAATTTTTTCAATCTTGTTGTGGATGATCTTATCAACTGAAATTTCTGTTGTCAAGCGTTCGGCTTGCGTTAAATTAATAAAGAGTTGCGTTTATTGATTTGGAGTGATTGTTGAAAAAACTATTTTTATTTTTTTTATTTATTTTATTAACTGGTTGTCAGTTGAAGAAAAAAAATAAGTTTATTTTGCATCATTATAATTCGAAAAAAAACGTCTTGTGTACAGTTGCTGCATGCGGTATTGAATGTCGGCAGTGTGTGCTAGCAGCTTTGTACAGTTTGCAAAAAATAAAAAGAATTAAACACATCGATTGTGCTTGCCCTAAGCAGCAATATGAAAAAGCCTTGTTCGAATGTTATATCGAAAAAGATAAAGAAAAAAGTTTGCCGATCAGTGAGATTGTACAGGCGTTTGAGCGAGAAAACTTTATTTTAAAATCAATGGAGGGCGAATTTTGTGGGTTATTGGATGATAAAAAAATGACATTTACGCCGATGTTATTTGATAAATCTTTTGCAGTTACTGGTTCAAGTGAATGTTTAGTTTCATTACAAAATAGAGAAAATAAAAAACAGGTTTTTCTTTCTGGAAAGCTTGCTTTTGACGAAAACAAATTTTATCTCGTTCAATCTCCTTGAATAAACTTTTTAATGCAAGGAAATGCCTCTTGCTTTGCATAGAAGTCAGCTGTTTTTGCTTTTTCTATAATTTTGCCGTTCTTCATAAGAAAAATTGTTGCGGGCAACTTTTGTAGCAAGATTGTGTCATGGGTTGCCACTAAGGTGATAAGTCCATTTTTTGCGAGCGCCTTTATATTTTGTGCTACAAAATTAGTAAGTGTTGGATCGAGTGCTGATGTTGGTTCATCAAAACACATGATTTGAGGATTAAGTGCTAAAGAGCGGGCGATTGCTAAACGTTGTTTTTGACCTCCGGATAAGTCTGAAGGATAAACATTTATCTTTTCTGTTAAGCAAAATTGGTGCAAAAGATTCAATGCGATTTGCATTGCTGCGTCATGAGATTTTTTTTCAACCTTTTCAATAACGAATACGATGTTCTCCAATGTTGTCATATGTTCAAAGAGATTGAAGTTTTGAAAAATCATCCCAACGAGATGGTTTTTGTTTATGGTTTCAAGTTTCAGCCTTTCACCATTGAGTTCGAAATGGCCTGAGTCTGGTTTTTCTAAGTTTGCGAGTATTCGAAGTAATGTTGATTTTCCAACGCCAGATTCGCCTAAAAAAACGGCAATTTCTCCCATTTTTACTTCGAGCGTAATTTCATCCAAAATTTTTTTATTATTAAATGATTTATTTAAATTTTTAACTTTTAACATAAGTTGCCTTCTTTTGTATGTGATTAACGGTTATTGAGACAAGTGATGTTAATGTGAGATAAATGAGTCCGACAATAAAATAGATTGATATTGCATCATAATGCTTGCTGATAATTATTGAGCCTTCTTTAAACAGTTCCATTACACCAACAATTGAAGCTAAGCTTGAATCTTTTATGAGTGTGAAAAATTCATTTCCTAATGCAGGCAAAATTACGCGAAATGCTTGCGGTAATACGATGTAACGATTGATTTGCCATGGGGATAAACCTAAAATTTGTGCAGCTTCTTTTTGTCCTTTACTGATAGAGAGGATGCCGCTTCGTATAATTTCACAAATGTATGCCGAGCTATTGATGCCAATAGCGATAATTGCGGCATATAATTCTGAAACAGGCAAGGGGATGATATAAACAAATGTAATAATTTGAAAGAGCATTGGTGTGCCACGAATGATGGTTATGTATATTGAGACGAGAAGTTTTAATAATTTATTGTTTCCTGTTTGTGCGATGCCGAGCCATGTGCCTCCAGATAAACCGATAAGGCAGCTGAAAAATGCAATCTTGAGCGTGATGAATGTGCCATGGAGCAGTGCTGGCAATGAATCGTAAATTAAGTGTAGATTAATCATATAACTTCCATTTTTCTTTGAGTTTTTCAACTATTCCATCCTTGATTATGGATTGCAACGCTGTTTCTATTTGTTGATAAAGAAGTGGTTGTTTTTTTGAAACAACGATCGCATATTCTTCTGAAATTTTTTCAATTGGACAGATATTAAATTGTTCTTTGCCGTGTTGTTTTAAATAAGGATTAATGGGAATCAAAGCTGAAACGAAGGCAAAGGCCTTATCAGCGTTAAGTGCCATAATTGCATCAGTAACCGAAGGTAAGCGTTTGAGGATTGGTCCATCAATTTTCGATAGATATAAGTCGGCCGTGTACCCTTCATTGACAATGACCGTTTTGCCAATTAAATCGTTAATAGTTTTTGTCACTTGTGGAATTCTGGTGATAATGACTAGTGGATCGTCGGTTAAATATGGGGTTGTAAAAAAGACCTGTTTTTCGCGTGCAGGATCTGGTGACAATCCGCCAACAACAACGTCAATTTTTCCTTGTTGTATGCCGGTGATTAAAACATTGAATGTCATGTCGATAAATTTAATTTTTTTATTTAATTTTTGGGCAATTTCTTTAATAAGATCGATATCAAAACCGACAAATTCATGATTTTCAAGATAAACAAAAGGAGGGTAATCGGCGGTTACGCCGACTTTAATAACATTAGAAGTATTTTTTGATTTGTGAAAAAGTTTTTGGGTAAGCCAAAAAGTACCAATTAAAATGATAATAGTTAAGCTTAGGATTATTATTTTCTTCATTGCTTTAAAAGCTCTTTTATTTTTTTCGTTATCTTTACAATGTTTTTTATTGATTGTGGTGCTACAAATACAACATTTTCACCTGCGACAGTACCTAAGATGCCGATCGATTTATGCAGATCAAGGCAATCACCAATAAATGGTGCCATTCCACAAAGTGTATTAACCACAATCATTGCTTCATTATGTTCTACGCTGAGTACGGCTAATCGTAGAATTTCACGCGCAGGATCTTTTTGAGGTTCATAAATGAGATTTCCTCTGTGTCTATGTTTTGCGATGCCAAGTGTTTGTAAATCGCGCGAAATCATTGCTTGTGATGTTTCTATTCCATAAAGAGTTTTCAATAGTTCAATTAGGTGTTCTTGGTTTTTTACTTCATGTTTTTCAATAATTTTTTTAATCGTATTTTGTCGTTCTTGCGGACTTATCATTTTTTTACTCCAATTTAACGTGAATAATTATTCACCCATTATTAATAATAATTCATTGTCGAAATTATGTCAAGTTTTTAAATCCTTGGCAAAAGGAGCTTGAAAAGGGTAAAATATTAGGAATACAAGAAGGAATTTAATATGTTTAATTTTATAAAGAAAAAGCTACAAAAAATTTATCAAGCGGTGGCAACCAAGCTCGGTGGACTTCTTGGTAAAGAAAAAATTGATCAAAATGATTTAAAGCAGCTTGAGGTTATTCTTTTAGAGGCGGATGTTGGTGTTCAGACAACGCGTAAAATTATGCAAGATCTGAGTAATAGATTTGCATCAGGTGAATTAACTAAGGGCGAAGATTTAAAAAATTCACTTAACACATTATTGAATGATTTGCTTATAGGCAACAAATTTGAACAAATAAAACCGGTTGTTTTGTTTGTCGGTATTAATGGAAGTGGAAAGACGACCGCTATTTCAAAATTAGCTCGTCAGTTAAAAGGTGAGAATAAAAAAGTTTTGTTAGCTGCTGCTGATACTTTTCGTGCTGCGGCAACTGAGCAACTTGTTGAGTGGGCAAAAAAAGTTGGTGTTGATATTGTGACTGGTCAAGAGAATCAAGATCCTGCGTCAGTTGTTTATCAGGCCTGTGAGAAATTTAAAAATGAACAGTATGATTATCTCATTGTTGATACAGCGGGGCGGCTGCAGACAAAGATCAATTTAATGAACGAGCTTGCAAAAATAAAGCGTGTAATTGAAAAGATTTTGGGCGCAGATAATATTACGACATTGTTAACGGTTGACGCTATGTTGGGACAAAATTCGTTTGAACAAGCTAAAATTTTCAATGAAAGTACACATCTTGATGGAATTATTTTGACTAAAATGGATGGTACCGGAAAAGGTGGCATTGTCTTTGCAATTGTGCAAGAATTAAAAATTCCAGTTGCTTACATTACTTTTGGCGAAAATTTAGATGCGATTAAAATTTTTGATGAAGAGGAATATGTGAAAGAGTTGTTGGAAAAATAAAATTTCTCCTGATAATTCTTTTCCTTTCGCCTATTCTTAATGCCATTCTTCAGTTTCAGGATCCCATTCTTCTATTTCTTGTGAGCTGTAGAGGCACCATGGTGTTTCAGAAGCATCTCCTACAAAATAAGGATAATCTATTTGGGGGCAAATCATGCGACTATGTTGATGATAAAAAGCTTGGAATGCTGGTGGACATATTGATTGATCACCCTTTCTTAAAGTTGCTTTTGCATAAGCATTTTCTGGTAAAAATATGAATGATTCACCAGAACTCAGTCCATATTCGCAAATTAGTCTTTCGGCATCTTCTTTAATTCGATATTTATTACCATTGGGAGATGTTACTTCTACCCAAGGGACTATTTTTATTGTGGGCTTTATACTGAGCATTGTGAAAAATAACACTAAAAATAATAATTTTTTCACAAGGTCTTCTCCATTTTTTAAAAATTAAACTATAAATATATTATCATTTTCGAAAAACAGTTTGCAATAGTTGTTTTTTTATTTTTTTATAAATTTTTCATTGTGAAATTTTGGGTTTTATATCTTAAAAAAATTTGATATTTTTAAAAAAAGGATGCGGATGAATAAAGTTTTCAGAAGAGTTTTTTCTCGATTTGATAAGTCTATGCGAAATTTTGTGTCAATTTTATCTTTTGTTGAGGCTTGCATATGGTTACGATGAAAACTCAACAAAACCTAAGCAAAGAGGCGATTTGTTTCGCCTCTTTGCTTAGTACAAGATTATGATCTGCTTGAAATAATTTTGATCATTTCGGATGCTGGAATTGCTTCTTCGCTGAATCTATTGATTAATCTTTCAAGGACGTTCAAATTAGAAAGCAAATCATCAGCCGTGGTGCCATTTCTAAGTGTCAGCTTCCCCGCGCCAACAGACATTCCCACAATATTTCTGTGGAAAATTGCATATTGGTCAGCAAGGTTACCGTACATTTTTTGAATTTTGAGATTTACGTCCTCATAACTAACAGCTTTTAACCCAGTGCAGCCTACCAATAACGCTAAACATAACAACTTCTTCATAATAATTCCTCCATTTTTAAAGAAGTTAAACATACTACTCAATTACTATTATATTACTATTGTTATCTTTATTGCAATAGTTTTATTTTATTTTTTTATAAATTTTCAACTGTGAATTTTTGTTGAGTTTTATATCTTAACTTTGGTATTTTTAAAAAAAGGGGAGTGGGGCAATGAAGAAAGCTTTACTATTGTTTGTATGTGCTTTTTGCTCTTTATGGGCTGGGCGAGAAAATAAGGATTATTTTGTTGAACCAGAGTCAGGTTCGCGACGAAAATCAGATCCCGTTATAAAGGCATCGGGGTGGTCGCGGTGGAAGTTAGAACAGTCTCGTACTGATCCAATGACTAAAAAGGAAGCTAAAATGGAACAGGAGGTTGTTGAACATGTTACTGATCAATTAAAGTCGGGTTTTTTGCCTTTTGTTTATGGTGAAAAAACTAAAGCAAGTATTTATTTTCAACATGAACGCATTATTCGTTTATCACTTTTTATGAAAGAAGTTTTTCTTCAATATGATGATTGGGAGCCGCTTGTAAGCGCAATTGTCATTAAAAATTTGAAAGATTTAAAGATTGATTTAAAAACTCAAAAGGATCTTTTTGGCGAGTTGAAGAAAAAACTTGCTTCTCCTATTCCTTCTTTGGATAAGTTTTTACCCAAATTTTATCGTCATATTGCTTACGAAGAGACATATCAATCGATAAAAATTGTACTCTATGAATATTTGGTTACTATCGATGAGCGACAGTCGGTGACGGTTCAAGAAGGGAAATTGCGTGAGTTGAATGGTGGTTTTTTACCTTTGTCTGATGGTGCGCGTAAAATTATTGGTGAGCTTTTGTCTGAATTTTTATCCGTTTATGATCAAACAATGATTACGGAGGCGGTTAAAAGAATTTTTTTAAAATATAAAGTTAATCCGGAATCAGTTGAAGGTATTCTTGACGATATTCAACCTAAAGGCGAAAATAAAGAAGTTGTTCAAGAGTTTAAGAATTACATTCAAAAATATGTTTTGAAAATATTAAAAGATGAGGGTGATACACTTGTTCCTCGGTCATCGTTTAGTAAATGACAAAGTGATTACATGATAAAGAAATATTATACATTATTGCGTGAACATGGATATGATGATGTTCATGCTCATCAAGTAATTGGTTGGTTGGTGCAGCATATAAAAAATAAAGATTTTGTTGGATTGCTTTCGCAACCTCTTATTTTAAGCGGTATAGAAGAAAGGCAATTGCAAAAATTTATTAATGAGCTACTTATTGATAAAAAGCCCTTGCAATATATTTTGGGTTCAGTTTTATTTTGTGGCCTCGAGCTCTTTGTCGAACCTCCCGTTTTGATTCCACGACCCGAAACGGAAGAATGGGTGTCTGAATTGATTGATTTTTTAAAATCTAGACAACCATTGAAAATTCTTGATTTGTGCACCGGTTCAGGTTGTATTGCACTCGCATTAGCCAAAAATTTACCTCAATCAAAAATTGTTGGTGCTGATATTTCGTCAGAAGCGCTTGCGTTAGCAGAAAAAAATAGAAGAAGTTTAGTCGTCGACAATGTTTTGTTTGTCCGTTCAGATCTCTTTGAAAATATTCAGGATAAAGGATTTGATGTTATTGTTGCAAATCCTCCGTATATTTCTGAATATGAATGGTTTCAATTAGATTCCGTAGTAAAAAATTGGGAAGATAAACGAGCCTTGGTTGCTGGTGACCAAGGCTTAACGCTCATAAAAAAAATCATTCAAGAGGGGCCGAATTATTTTAAAAAAGATTCATTGTCGTTGCTTGTGTTGGAAATTGGATTTTCTCAAGCTGAAGAGGTATGTACATTCATGCGATCTTGTGGATATACTGATGTGAAAGTACAAAGAGATTTGGCTGGGCTTGATCGAGTGGTAATGGGCCGTTATGTGGCTAAGAAAAAATAAAAAAAACTATATCTCTATTCTCATTAATTCTGAGAAAATTTCTTGGTTTTATTTTGAAAAAAAACAGGATGGCTTTGTGCTTAAGCATGTTGATGAGGCTGTTCCTGCGCGGGTTGGTTTTGTAGATTATTATTTATGCAACCCATCTTTTTTTATAGAATGGATTACTGTTTTGTTGCGGCAGCATAAAATAAAAAAGCCCTTGATTGCTGTTGGTGGCCTATTTTTGCCAGCGATTTTGTTTCATTATGAACTACTGCTTTCGCATTTAGATGTTCCGATATTTTTTGTTGACACCAACAAATTAGATAAAAAGGGGTTAAGATTCACAGAGAATTTGAGTGAAAGTTCTTTTGAAGAAATTGATTTAAAAAACGCAATAAGTTTATGGGGAGTCCTTGATGAATCTAGATAAATTTACTGCACGTCGTTATAGTTTTTCGCGTAAAAAAATTTATGCTTGGCTTGTCGTTACGATTATAAGTTTATTATGTGTAGGCGGAATTTTATTTATCATCACAGCTATAAAACAAGATGCAATTGATGATTTGGTTGCGTATGAAGAGCAATTAATTAAAGAGGTTGCGGTTTTAGGGAGACTAAAAAAAGAAAGAACATCTTTAGAAGAATTGCATCAAGGCCAACAATTAAAACTTACCAAAATTGATAAGCTTTCTGATATTACACGTAATACACCGTATCATTTTTTATTGGAAGTTGCAGATATTATTCCCGAATCAATCATTTTAAATTCGTTTACTTTTGATACTAAAAAAATAGAATTAGAGGGATCTTCTGATGCAGTACAGGGAATTACGCATTTAATGCGTGAGTTATCTCAGTCAAAGTTATTTCAGAAACCGAAATTGGTTTCTATGAATCGTAATGGACGTGAAGTTGCATTTATTATTCAGGCGTTTAAGGCATGATTGAAAATAAAAAAGAAATAAAAGGAATTATTGGGCTTGGTAATCCGGGACCAAAGTTTTCTTACAATCGCCATAATATCGGTTTTTTAGTGGTTGATGCATTAGCAGATAAATATCATGGTGAGTGGCAGAATTCTGAATTACTCGAATATGCAGTGATCGATATCAATGGAAAAAGTATTTACTTGGTCAAGCCGCAAACTTTTATGAATGCATCGGGAAAAATTTCTTCTTGGTTAAAAAAGAAAGGGATATCTGAAGAAAATGTAATCGTAGTTCATGACGATCTTGAGCGTCCGTTTGGCAAAGTTACTCTCAAAATTGGTGGAAGTGCTCAAGGGCATAATGGGGTGAAGTCATTAATCGAATTATTAGGAATAAATTTTTATCGTATTCGCTGCGGCATTGGCCGACCAGAAAAAAAGTCAGACGTGTCTGATTATGTTTTGTCGAATTTTGTTGAAGGCGAACCCAACGTTGAAGAGATGATTCAAGCGGCCATTAGGCAGATAGAGTTGTTGATGGAAGATTTTTCTGTATAAAACAAGTGTACAATATTATTTTTTTAGCCATTCTTTTATGATACTTTCTATGGCATCTTTTTCAGTTGTTGCGCCACCACCCTGAATAATAAGTGGGCTTCCGCCTCCGCGTAATCCGAATTTTTCATTAAGTATTTGTGCGAGCTCTTTGAGATTAATTTTATTTTTTAAAGATGGTGAAATGCTTGCGGCAAAATTTCTTTTATCATCGAAGGTGTTCGTTATAAAGAAGAGGCCTTCTTGTTTTTGAGATAAAAATTGTGCGATTTCACGTAGTTCCTCAAGGCTTGCTTCTGATTGCTCGAGATAAAGGAATTGAATATTGTTTATTATTTGTGCTTGTTTTACAAGATCTGGCGCCTGATGGATAATAAGTTGTTGTTTTAATTTTTTTATTTCTTTGGCGAGAGCCTTAGTTTGTTCAATTTGGTGTTCAACGGTTTCATAAACTTCATCAGGTTGTATTTTGAACAATTGTCCAACACTTTTTGCCGTTCTGAAACAATCTTGGAAAAGCTCTAAAGCCTTGCGGCCCGTTGTTGCTGTTATTCTGCGTGTTCCAGCTGATATTGCTTCAACATCAGTAATTTTAAAACAACCGATTTGGCCGGTCGATTTTATGTGTGTTCCTCCACAAAGTTCTTTTGAGTAATCGCCAATTTTTACGGCGCGAACTTTTTCTGGATTGTATTTTTCACCAAAATGAGCAATAATTCCTTCTTGTTTTGCTTCTGCTAATGTCGTCTCTTTTATGTTGACAGGAAGGTCTTCCCATATTTTTTGATTAACAATATCTTCAAGTTCTTTGATGATGCCGGGGGTTAAGTTTTCGTGATAATTAAAATCGAAGCGTAGATAGTTTGGTGTAACCAATGAGCCTGCTTGTTTTATTTGATTGCCTAAAATTTCTAATAATGCGGCCTGCAACAAGTGTGTTGCTGTGTGATTTTTCATCGTATTTTCGCGGCGAACATCAACTTTTTGCGTAATGATTTGGCCAATTTTAAAATCTTTTGGTGCATGAATTTTTATTGCAATTGCATTATCAACAAATTGTAGGTCCAGGGCTGGAATTGTTTCTTCGTCAATACTGATGGTTCCTTCATCACCAACTTGTCCACCACGTTCAACATAAAAAGGAGACTCTTGTGGAATAATCCAACATTCATCATCTTCTTTAACGCTTTCAACAAGCTTATTATCTTTAACAATTGTCTGAATTTTTGACTTCGTTTCTATTTTATCGTATCCGACGAAATTTGTTTTAAGTGAAGAATCAAGCTTTGCGGTGATTGGTTCAGATACTTCTTTTTGCCCAGATCGCAGTCGTTGTTGTTCCATGAATTTTTCAAATGATATGGGATCAACAGTGTACCCTTGTTCATGTGCTGCAAGTTCAGTGATTTCGTATGGAAAACCGTAGGTATCATACAACTTAAATGCTTGTTCTCCGGTAATTTTTTTTGTCTTTTTATTTTCTTCGAAATATTTCTTGAGAATTAACTGTCCGCGTTCGAGATTTTCAGCAAATTTTTCAACTTCTTTATTGAGCAAAGAGACAATGAGTTTGCGATTGCTTTTAAGTTCTGGATAAATATCTCCCATGTAGTCGATAAAAATATCGGCAAGCAGTGGGAAAATTGGTTTTTTGCTTAATTTTTGATCAAAAAGAGCTGCACGACGAATAATTTTTCTTAAAACGTATCCACGGCCTTCGTTTGATGGAGTGCAGCCATCGGCAATAATAAGACAAGAAGATCTAATGTGATCAGATAATACATTAAAAGCTGCTTTTATTTCAGGTGGTTGTTGTTCGTATTTTAAGCCAGTGAGAGATTCAATTTTTTTTATCAACGGTGCAAAAAGATCGGTTTCATAAACAGTATCTTTTCCTTGAAGTACGAGAGCTAACCGTTCTAACCCCATTCCAGTATCTACACCGGTTTGTTTTAATGGGACAAGTGTACCATCCGATTGTCGGTCATATTGCATAAAAACAAGGTTCCAGATTTCAAGAAAACGGTCGTCACATGCATTAGGATCAGTACAATTTGGTCCAAATTGTTCACCTTTGTCATATAAAATTTCGCTGCATGGACCACATGGGCCCGTGTCACCCATTGACCAAAAATTATCTTTTTCTCCACAACGAAATATACGATCTTTGGGCAATCCGACGACTTCATGCCACAAGTTATATGCTTCATCATCTTCTTTGAATACCGTTGCTACAAGCCGATCACCTGGAATACCCGCTACCTCTGTTAAAAATTTCCAAGCGAATTGAATAGCTTCTTTTTTAAAGTAATCGCCAAAAGAAAAATTTCCCATCATTTCAAAAAAGGTAAGATGACGCTTAGTGAATCCAACATTATCCAAATCATTATGTTTTCCACCAGCGCGGACACACTTTTGAATTGTTGTTGCGCGTTTGTATGGCCTCTTTTCTTTCCCGAGAAACAGATCTTTAAATTGGTTCATGCCTGCATTGGCAAAGAGCAGTGTTGGATCCTCTGCGGGAATTAATGGAGAGCTGGTAACTTTTTCATGTTGATTGTCTTGAAAAAATTTAAAAAATTTTTCTCTGATTTCTTTTTGATTCATGGCGATCCTTTAACACCAATAAGATCTGAAATATTACTATAAGAATAATGCATTTTTGATAAATGAGCAATTTGGTTGATTTTCTTAAGGCAAAATTTTTAGGCTATTCGCAGCGAGAAGGTAATTGAAGGGGGGATCCTATGCGTAAATATTTTATAATGCTTCTTTTGTTAAATTTTTCATGTTTAGGTATGCAGCGAGGCCATAGAGTGCGCCATAAAACATCAAGTGTTATAAAAAAATCTACTATTAAAAAAAGTTTTACAAATGTACAAAAAATCAAAAACTATTTGCTGAAAGCTCTTGAGCATAGGCTTGCAATTCAGCAAGAGAAAAAGAAGACGCCACGTGCATTTGTTGGAGGTTTGTGGCTTTTTTTGGATGCAGAAGGCCAAAAAGCTGTTAAAAAACGGATTTTTAGATTAGAGTCTTCATCAAAAGATTTTCCACCAAGTCATGAATCTCTTTGTGAGTTTTATCTTAAAAAAGCAAAGGATCTTATTCGTCAAGCTGAATCAGAAGGCGATGAAAAAGTACTCGCTGTTGCGCGGGTGATTTCTGATTTTGATTTAGAGGCATTATTAATGGGCAAAGTAATTAAAAAGTCTCCAGTTCCAGAGGGAATGTTTAATTAGGTTAAGTTAAGAAGTAAAAGGTGCGCGCCGGTTAAAAAGCTGGCGCGCACCTTTTTTATTCTTAATTGACTTTTGCTTTGGATATTTTTTACAATGCAATCAAATGATGAGGGGGATTATATGGGACGTATTACGATTATGACGGGATTGCTAATTCCGTCTTTTTTATTACCAATGGATCGAGAAGAGTCAGCGAAACCAGTGTTTCCTTACAAATTTTCTGAGAAGGTCTTGTTTCATCTGAATGAATCTTATCGGCTTCATAAATTAAGTTTATCTTTATCTTCGGGTAGTGATGATTGCAAGCCGGTGCTTGCGTGTTTGATTGCCAGGGCACGCATTGATAAAGGATCATTTGATAAGGCTTTTGATGATTTGAGTTTTGCGGCAGACCAAGAGTATCGGCTAGGGGCTGAAGAATTATCTGAATGGCATTATAAAAAAGCTGTACAATATTTAAAAGAAGAAGCACCAAAAAATTTAGATGCTTTGTTATTATTAACAGGACTTAAGCGCTATTCTTGGATTCAAGTATTGCATAGCAGATTTGTTAAAAATGACAGTCATGATTGGGAAAATTTATTTAGTTAAAATTTTTTTTGAGTTCTTGGTAAATTTTATTAAGATCAGTTGAAATTTGTTTTGTATTGGCTAATAGCGGCATGAAATTGGTATCTCCTTCCCAGCGCGGTAAGACATGAATATGGAGATGCCCGGGAAGTCCAGCTCCAGCGGCCTTTCCTAAATTGATGCCCACATTTATACCATCAGGTTTGAGTGTGTTGTTAAGGGCGTCGATTGCTTCACTTAAGGCATGCATTAATTCAATTCTTTCTGCCGATGATAATTTCTTTAAGTCTTTAGTATGTTTATTTGGAACGATCATAAGATGTCCGGCGTTGTAGGGATAAAGATTCATCATGATAAAACAGTGCGGATATCGAGCGAGAATATAGTCTTCTTCGTCTTTTTTCGTTTGAGCTTTTTCACAAAATAGACATTTAGATTTACTTTTTTTGCTTTGAGGTTTAATAACATAATTTGATCGCCAGGGCGCATATAATTTTTCCATGAAATCATCCTTGCTTTTTTAGTTCATTATAAAAGCTTGCATTGAAAATAAAAAGTGATTTAAGATAAAAATGTGAAGATGGAGTGAATAATGAAAAAACAAATCTTGTTTTCAATATTTTTCTTTTTAATGATGGGTTCCAATCTTGATGCTATGAGAAATCTTTCAATGCAAGATATTCAAGAGCAACAGAATCAGAGCCTTTTGACGCGTCTTATACAATGTTTACTTGGTAAGAAGATTCTTGGATCATATGACCAACGAACGAAAGAGCATCGTCCTAATCCTTATCAATGGTAAAATTTTTTCTTTTTTCTCATAATGCGGTAAAATTGCTGTGTTATGAGAAATTTAGTTTTTGTTGTTTACGATGGAATTTTAAATTCTGTTTTTGAGGGGCAAGTTTTAGTTCCTCTTGTCAATCGTTTGCAAAATAAAGAATGTGATCGCATTTATCTTATTAGTTTTGAAAAAAAACTGGTTTCTCAAGAAATGGTACAAAAAATTAGTGGTTTTCATCCCCATTTACATGTAATTATTTTTAAGCGTAATTCTTTTTTCATGTCATGGACACTGCTTCCAGAGATCAGAAAATTAAGGAAATTTTTACGGTCAATTGATTCGTATGAAATTATCGCGCGAGGACCGCTTGCTGGCTTTATCGTACAACGTGCTCTCGATTATCAAAAATGTTCTCACTTAACGATTCAAGCTCGCGGTTTGTTGGCAGAAGAGTATAAATATGAGTATCGTCATGTTTATGGTTGGCGCAAATATTTTCATTTATGGAGATCGCGCCAATATTTTTATATTGAACATGTTGTATACAATAAGATGCAGAATTTTGATTGTTATGTGATAGAAGTAGTAAGTAACGCGTTAGGAGATTTTTTAGTTGACACATATGGTGCTGATCGCAAGTGTTTAACGTATGCCGAGAAAGATGTTCCGGTAAAAATTGAACCGGCTTTCGTTGCGCAATGGAGCTTATCAATAAGAAATTATTTGAATATTCCAATGGAGGCTCAAGTTTATTGTTTTTCTGGTGCGGTAAAAGCATGGCAGTGCCCTGATTTGGTAATAAATTATTTTAGCGATATTTATAAAAAAAATAAGAACTCTTTTTTGTTAATTTTGACCTTCGATGTTGATCGATTTAAAAATAAATTAAAAGAGATTCTTCCCATTAATTCTTATGTTGTTTTGAATGTTGCGCATGAAAAAATTTATGAGTTTTTAGCTGCGGCTGACTATGGCATCGTGTTTCGAGAAAAAAATATTATAAGTTGGGCTTCGCGTCCCGTTAAAGCGATGGAATATCAGGCAGTAGGTTTGAAAATTATTCACAATAATACGGTTGAGTGGCTTGTTTCTTTAAGACCAAATAATGGTCAATCTGCAATTGTAATTTAGCACTTGTATTAGATCTTAGATTTTTTATTCTTGTCTATTAAGAGTTGTTCCCAACAAAGGAGTTTAAAGATGGAAAAGATTTGCGTAGTTGGTTTAGGTTATGTTGGTTTACCAACAGCAATTCTTGCGGCGCAGCATGGATATCATGTAACGGGGTTTGATATTAATACAGAAAGAGTAAGGAGAGTTAATACAGGAAATGTTGACTTGACTGAGCCAGAATTAAAAGAACGTTTAAAGCTTGTTTTAAAGGGTAAAAATTTTAGCGCAACAACAATTTTGCCAGAAGCAGATTGTTTTATAATTGCGGTTCCAACGCCATTGAGTAAGCAGAATGGGGCTGATTTAAGTTTTGTTTTTTCAGCGATGAATATAATTGTTCAGAGGCTGAAGGTTGGTGATACGGTTATTTTAGAATCAACGATTCCTGTTGGAACGACTGATTTGTGCGCGCAGATGCTTGAGCAAAAAACTGGATTAAAAATTGGTAAAGATATTTTTGTTGCACATTGTCCTGAGCGTGTGTGGCCAAGCAAGGTTTTTGAAGAGTTAGTTAACAATGAACGAATCATTGGTGGAGTAACTTCTGCGTGCACTAAAAAGGCGGCTTCTTTTTATCAAAAGTTTGTTAAGGGAGCATTGCATCTTAAGTCTGCTAAGTTTGCCGAATTGTTAAAATTGACTGAAAATAGCGCAATTGATGTTGCGGTTGCACTTGCTCACCAAGTTGCGGTTTTAGCTGAAGAATTAGGGTTTGATCCTTATGAAGTTGTTGCGATTGCAAATAAACATCCGCGTGTAAAAATTTTGATACCAAGATGTGGCGTTGGGGGTCATTGTGTGGCAATTGATCCATGGTTTTTAATAAATACCTTCCCTCATAAGACGCGACTTTTTCAGTCTGCACGACTAACTAATGATGAGCGTCCTGCTCAAGTGGTAAAAAACATTGAGAAAAAAGTGCAGGATTGGTGTGTAGATAATGAAAAAAATATTTGTCGTGTTCACCTGCTTGGTTTAACGTATAAACCCAATGTTGATGATTTACGTGAATCACCAGCAATTAAAGTTGCGGAAGCACTTTTCGCTCAAAAAAACATTTCATTATCAATCTCGGAACCAAATGTTGAGCAAGAAAGAATTGCTCATAAATTTGGAACGATGGTTCCATTTGAAGTTGGGATAGAAAAGGCAGATATAATAGTTGCTCTTGTTGCACATAATCAGTTTAAAACTCTTGACTTAGAAAAATACAGCGATAAAAAGTGGCTTGATTTTGCCGGATTGGGCTGGCAGCAGAAAACAATTAATTTATGCAAAAAAAATCAAGAGGCTTTACTCAATTTATAGGGAAAAATAATGAAGATTAAATTTTTATTAAGCATATTATTTTTTGTAAATTTGTTGGCGAAAGAAAATGTTTATTTTATTGTTGTTGCCGGTGGGGTTGGTGAGCGATTGTGGCCGCTGAGTTGTCAGAAATATCCTAAACAATTTTTGAGTATTGATGGAGAAAAAACACTTCTCGAGATGGCGCTGGAGCGTGCTGATGGAATAGTTGAAAATGGCCATAAGCTCGTAGCGACAACTAAAGACTTTGTCTCTTTAGTTCAGCAGCAAGTTGGTAATCAGATTGAACAGATTTTGGTGGAGCCGGCATTGCGTAATACGGGGCCTGCTATTTGTTTGGCCGCCATGAAAATAGCGCAAAAAGATCCTAATGCTATTCTGGTTTTTTTAGCTGCTGATCATTTTATTCATCCGGTTAAAAATTTTAAAGACTCAGTTAAATTAGCAATAGATTATGCTGCAAAAAATGATGAAATGGTTTTGCTTGGTATTAAGCCAACATGGCCTGCAATTGGTTATGGGTATATTAAATTGAGCGAAAAATTTGTAGCAAATAAAGTTATGAGCGTGGTGAGTTTTCATGAAAAACCATCGTTTGAAAAAGCGCAAGAATATCTCAATATGGGAACAATGGTCTGGAATGGCTCTTATTTTTGTGCGCGCGCGAAAGTTTTTTTGAGCGAATTTGAAGAATATGCGCCGCAGATTATTCAAGGGATAAAAAAGTATCTTGCAGGCGAAGCATCGTATGAGGTATTGCCTAATATTTCAATCGATTTCGCTGTTATGGAAAAATCTAAAAATTTAAAAGCAGTGCTGCTTGATGCTCAATGGTCAGATGTGGGCAATTTGGCGGTTTTTTTGACATTGCGTAATCAGTTTGAAAAATCTGAAAAATTAATTGCTTTAAATGCTGACAATAATTTGGTTTTTTCAAAAAATAATAAACAGATTGTTTTTTTAGGAGTAGATGATTTGTGTTTGGTCGAAACTGACAATGTTATTGTAGTTGCGAAAAAAAGCTCTGTTGAACAGATAAAAAAAGCTGTAGAGATATTGAGAACACAAAGAAGTTTTCTTGTGTAAGAATTTGTTGAAAATTAAAAACATGTTAATGTTTAAGTAGACTTAAAATTATTATTGAGGGTTATCCAGATTTAAAGCTTGGGACGAGTGATTCAAAAGGGGGATTTACAAGGTAATTTAAAATTAAGCAGTGTGAGGAGAATGATGTGCGTCAGCTATTTTTGGAAAAAGGGGCAATAGAAATAAAAGAGGTTTGCCAGCCACTTCTTGATGATTATTCGGTTTTAGTTGATGTTTCCTATTCATTTATTGGATCCGGACAGGAACTTTCAAAAATTCTTTCTGATCAAAAAAATAAATTTTTTCATAATATGCCACTTAAAATTAAAAAGCTTCTCGATTTAATTATGCAAAAAGGTGGTGATCATGCTCGGCATGTAATTCAGAATCGTCGTACTAAGTCTACGTTGCCAATTGGCCATTCTTGTTCAGGTAAAGTTATTGCTGTTGGAAAAAAAGTAAGACAGTTTCGAGCGGGTGATCTTGTTGCCTGTGCAGGTGCTGGATTTGCTCATCATGCAGAAATTGTTTGTGTCCCCGAACAATTAGTTGTGCGTGTATCTGATGATCATTTACTTAGGCATGCAAGTTTGACAAGTATTGGTGCTATTGCACTGCAAAGTATTCGTCGCGCTAAAATTTCAATTGGTGAGTTTGTTTGTGTTGTGGGTCTAGATAGTTTGGGACAGATGATTACTCAATTGGCAAGTCTTGCCGGTGCGCGTGTTATTGCTCTTGACTACGCGGAAAGTAAGTTAGTGTTAGCGCAAAAATCTGGGGCTGAATTTATTTATCAAATCAATGACAATACTCAAGATAATATTGCGCAGGTAACACAAGAATATGGCGTTGACTGTGTGATTGTTTCTCCCGAATATATTGCCAATCAAGAGGCTAACTTAATGGTTGGTATTACGCGCAAGCAGGGAAGAATAATTTTGGTTGGTAGTAAATCTATTTTATTTGAGCACGAGTTTATTCAGCAAAAAGAGATAAAAATTATCTTTTCGATGACATATGGCCCTGGTCGTTATGATGTTGGGTATGAATTTCAAGGGAAAGATTATCCTTACAATTATGTTCGTTGGACAGAAAATAGAAATATGGTCTCTTTTTTACACTTGATTAAAACTGGAAAAATCAATACTGAAAGTTTGATTGGAAAAGAGCTTTCACTTGAGAATGTTTCGGAGGAATTTGAAGAGGATATGGGGCTTGGTTTTATCATTTCATATCGTAAGTCAGTTGCCAAAAAAGATGTATGCCCCGAAATTAAAGAAGAACTGTTTGTTCCTGCTCATAAAATTCCTTCCGATGAGCTTAATGTTACTTTTTTTGGAGCTAATCGTTCTACGCGATTGTCATTATTACCTATCGTGAGAAATATTCATGGTGTTAAAATTCATCGCATTATTGATCGAGATGTATCTCGAGCGATTGATACATCAAAACAATATTTTGGTGCGACTGCATTAACGGGTGACGCTGAACTTTTTTATGATGATCCATCAACGGATGTAGTTTGTATTTCTTCCCAAGAGTCGTTGCATGTTGAGCATATAATAAAAGCTCTTCAAAACGGAAAAAAGCTTTATTTAGCACGTCCCTTTGCATTCAGTGAAGAAGAGTTGAATCGTCTGAGAAGTTATTTAGAGTGTAACAATAAAGCTCGTATGTGCGTAGGATATTATCGTTCGCATGCACCATTTATTCAAAAAATAAAAAGGCAGATATACAAAAGAAGAACTCCGTTAATGATTTCTTATCGTCTTAATCTTAGGGCATTGGACGATTGTGATAGCGTTGATATGCGTCCACGCTTTGGAAATATCGTTGACAAAGCATCACATATAATAGATCTTTTTGGGTTTTTAACTGATGCGAAGCCATTGTCGATTTCAGTTGAAACCATTCGTCCAACACGTGAACATATCTTTACTTCAGATAATTTTATTGCGCAATTACAGATGAGTGATGGTTCTATTTGTTCGTTAGAAATGACTTCTATTGGCCATCGGGAAAATGGCGTTGAGCGCATGGAGCTTCATTTCGATGGAAAGACGATTGTAATGGAAGATTTTATGCGTCTGACGGGATTTGGTTTACCAAAAGGTTTTGATGAGCTTGTACGCGTTCCGGATAAAGGACGAGAAGTATTAGCGCGTAAATTTTTCAATGAAGTGAAAAAGCCGGATCATTCATCATTGTTTGATGCTGAGTTGTTGTATCAGACGGCTCATCTGACCATGCATCTTGATCGATTGGTATGCCAAGGTGGGGGTGAAGCAACTTTTTAATACGAGCTTTACATTTAATTGATTAATGATTAGTTTGTAGCTGCAAGTTTTTAAAAACAGAGAGTTTTTTTGGAGTATATATGAAAAGAAGTCTTTTTTTTTCGTTGTTAGTTTTTTGTTTTATAAAATTAAATGCTGATGAAAATGCAGAATCTTTAATTTCATCTAACAAGCAAAAAATAGCGTTGATTTTTGGGGTTACTGGTCAAGATGGTTCTTATTTAGCTGAACTTCTTTTAAATAAAGATTATATTGTTCATGGAGTAAAAAGACGTTCTTCTTCATTTAATACCGGGAGAGTTGATCATTTATATCGTGATCAGCATGATCCAAGGTGTAAAAACTTTTTTTTACATTACGGTGATTTAACTGATTCTTCAAACGTTGTTCGTTTAATTCAGCAAATTAGACCTGATGAAATTTATAATTTAGGTGCGCAAAGCCACGTGTTGGTCTCTTTTGAGACACCAGAATACACGGCAAATTGTGATGCGTTAGGAACTTTGAGGATTTTGGAGGCTATTCGAATTTTAGATATGCAAAAAGTTTCTCGTTTTTATCAAGCTTCAACGAGTGAGATGTTCGGAAAGGTGCAAGAAATTCCTCAAAAAGAAACAACGCCTCTTTATCCGCGCTCTCCATATGGTGCAGCAAAAGTATATGCTTATTGGATTACAAGAAATTACCGCGAAGCGTATGGCATGTTTGCATGTAACGGAATTCTATTTAATCATGAATCGGAGCGTCGTGGTGGTACATTTGTAACAAGAAAGATTACGCGTGCTGTCGCTCGAATTGCCAAGGGCTCACAAGAAATACTGTATCTTGGCAATTTGGATGCCAAGCGTGACTGGGGATATGCGCCTGATTATGTAGAAGCAATGTGGCTTGTATTACAGCAAGAAAAGCCAGATGATTATGTAATTGCGACAGGAGAAACTCATAGCGTACGTGAATTTGTAGAATTGGCGTTTAAAGAAATTGGGATGAATATTGAGTGGAGTGGCAAAGATCTTAGTGAAACAGGTAAAGATAAAACTTCTGGAAGAATATTAGTTAAAATAGATGCTCGTTACTTTAGACCAACAGAAGTAGAATTACTTTTAGGCGATCCTTCCAAAGCACAAAATATATTGGGGTGGCGCACACAGACTACCTTTGAAGGGTTGGTAAAAAAAATGTTAAAAGCTGATTTGGAAAATCCTGATCAATTCAGTTGATATGGGGCAGTATATAATGGGTTTTATATCAACCCAACTTCGTTTTAAGTATTGGGTTTTTAAATTATGGTTCATTGGTATTTTTTTATTGCAAATAAATGGCAATGATAAAAAAGCACTCATCTTTGGTATTACTGGTCAGGATGGCTTTTACCTAACGAAGCTTCTTCTAGATAAGAATTATATTGTTCATGGGTGTATGCGGAATACCCCTTCACAATTAGAACGGATGCGGCAGAGTTTTAAGGGTTTTTACAAAAATAGTCTTTTTTTACATTACGGTGATTTAACCGATGCGTCGAGCATTATTGAGTTGCTTGATGAAGTTAAGCCAGATGAAATTTATAATTTGGGTGCGCAAAGTCAAGTGGCTCTTTCATTTAAAAAGGCCGAATATACAACCAATTGTGATGCATTAGGACCGCTGAGAATTTTGGAAGCGATTCGAATATTGGGATTAAAAGACAAGATTCGTTTTTATCAGGCTTCTTCGAGTGAGATGTTTGGTGATGTTGAAGATAAACTGCAGGATGAGATGACTTTGTTTGCGCCCAAGTCTCCTTACGCAACTGCTAAATTATTTGCGTACTGGATTACTAGAAATTATCGAGAAGCTTATAAGATTTTTGCATGTAATGGTATTTTATTTAACCATGAGTCTGAGCGACGAGGAAGGGGTTTTGTAACTCGCAAGATTGCACGAGCAGTCGCTAAAATTTCCTGTGGTAAAAATAAAGTTTTATGCTTGGGAAACTTAGATTCAACGAGAGATTGGGGCTATGCGCCTGATTATGTAGAAGCAATGTGGCTTATGTTACAACAAAATGCGCCAGATGATTATGTAATAGCGACTGGTGAGGGGCACAGCGTTCGTGAATTTGTTGAAGCAGCATTTAAAGTTATTGGTGTTACTGTTGAATGGCATGGCGACGGAATTAATGAAATTGGCCGCAATAAGGAGACTGAAAAAATATTAGTGCGTATTGACCCTAAATTTTTTAGGCCAAATGATAAAAAGAGTTCTCTTGGTTGCAATGAAAAAGCTAAAAAACTTTTAAGATGGCAACCAACAACAAAGTTTAACGAGTTAGCAAAAAAAATGGTCGAAAGTGAATTGCTGAATCACTTATAAAAATTTAGTTTACCTTTCGTCGCTGAAGTTTTAACAAAGGTAGATAATAATATTTTGGTTTTTCGCTGGCATGACTATTGGAAGTTTCATTTTTTCTCAAGATCTTTTCGTGTCCAATGGTGGCACGATACAAAATGATATCTCGCCTCCTGACAAGGAGTGATAAAGGAAAGTTGATTGATATTGGTCCACTTGAGTGGCCTTATTTTTATTTGGTTACTTCTTTGAAGAACAAAGTTAAAATAGATCTCATAATCAGCTGCTCCAGCGAGAGCGATATCTTTAATATCTACGCATCGACAGTAAGCTTGCCAAAATTTGCAGTTGTGGCGTGATTCAATAAGATTAAATAAATCTTCTAAGACCGCTCTCTGAAAAAGCATATGGTGAGAAATTCCTGATAATTTATGGAAAACTCTTTTTAAGCCAGGTAAAAATTTTTGCATATGTTCAAAGTATGGAATGTGATATTCGGCTCCTGGTGCATGTAGCATGTTTCCTTCTTCATCCACAAAAGTGACAGTTCTTAACAATACGGTATCTGCATCAAGAATGAGCACGTTGCTCGATATATTTGGAATTTCAAATGGTGCATAAAAGTTTAATATTTGTTTAAAATACCAACCAACGCGTGCTTGTTTTTCTGGTGATGTTTTGAATGATGGGTCAAGCGATGAAAATTCATCAGAGATCGATTTTTTTGAAAAAGACAATAATGATTCATCATACCATTCGGCATCATCTGATAGCCGTCGATCAGATGCGACAATAATTCTTCTTACATTTTGAACATGTTTTTTTGCGCTTTGAATGCAAAGTTGTAAAACATCTTGATCTTTCTCATGACATGCGATAAGTACATCAATAGGATCTGAGGCGTTTAAATTATATATTCTTTTTTCTTCAAACCAATTTTTTGCACATACAGTGAAAACCATAAGTAAAGTTATATAATGTTTAAATTGCATCATGAGTTTCCTTTTTAGTTTTGAAATGTAAAAACTTTTAGAACTATAAAATTTTTTATGCTAAATTGCAAACTAGTTTCTTTATAAGATAAAAATATGATCAAGGGCAGAGATGAGAAAGTTTTTATTTTATTTTTTAAGTCTTTTTTTTATTCTGGTTCATCCTACTGAGTTACAATATTATTGTACGTATGCTGATTCTCGTCATTATGAATTATTGTTAAATCTTATTGGAAGTATCCATCGAATTGATTTTGATCGGCTTGGCGAAATTATGGTTTTTGACTTGGGATTGAACGAAGGACAGAGAAAGCATCTTGATACAATTCAGAAGGCCAATGTTTATGAGGTTGAAAAAGTTAATTCTGACATTTTAACCCCTTTTGTCTCAAGTCCATCTGGCAAGATTGCACGGGGATGGTTTACATGGAAGCCGGTAGTAATTAAGCAAGCATTAGATAAATATCCTTATGTTCTTTGTATTGATGCAGGAGTTACCGTTTTAAAATCTCTTGACTATTTATTTGAATATATTCGTGAGCATGGCTATTTCTTAATAAGTAATCTTCCTATCATGACATGTAATATAGCGCGCAGAGTGACGCGTTCGGTTTTACATGATGTAATCAATAAAGAAGATCCATCGATAAAAAATTTTTTACTCAAGAATGATACTATCATGATATCTGCTGGATTACAGGGATTGTCACGTGATGTTTTGGATTCTTATGTAGTACCCATGTACAAATTTGCTCATAAGCCATATTTATTTGCTGATGATAAAACTGCAAGAGCTGGATTTGGCGAAGCTCGTCATGATCAAACATTGTTTAGTGTTTTGGCGCATAAATTAAAAATGAAAATTCATCCAGAAGGATGGACAGAATTGGATTTTGGTGATGGAAAAAAGGCTAAGCTTCATACAACATCTGATATAAAATTCTTGAATAAAAATACAAATATTTTTATATCAAAAAAGGGTATATCTCGAGGCATGAAAAAATATATTTTTTATAAATAAAACTATTGTATTCCTAATTCTTGCGCTATCCATAAGAGATGTTGTTCATGTTGTTTATAAGGCCGTATTGAGTGAATGTCTATATAGGCATGTTTTTTAAGTAGAGTTACTTTTGGATTCCACTTTCCTCGATCCAATCTTGCTAAAACTGTTTGATTGAGATAACGACATCTGCTTTTATGAAATTTCCAGTTATGTAGATATTTGAATAACAATTGCTCGTCTGCAGACCAACCGTTATTAATAGTGTGCCAATATTTTATAATATCATAAATGTCTTTTTTGTTTTTTACGTTAAAAATTTCAGCAAAGGTAGAACCTTTTGCCGCGTTGTAGCACATTGGATAGCCTACTGTTCGTGGGCCATATGCGAGATTTCTATAGACAACAAAATTTTTCTCTGCAAAAGGCAGCGCAGATCCGATTAAGTAATTTTTATTTACCGGAATCATGTCAATATCGCCGATGATGCAAAAATCGTTGGGAAATAGTGAAGGTAAAAGGTTGCGAATAACTTGCGCTTGATAACCTGTAGGAATGCCGGGGATGGGTTCGAAGCGAATAACATCACCCAAGCTTGTATCGATGGGTACATTTTGTGGCGCAATTAAAGCTAATGTTGGTGTTACGCCTATTAATTGTTTCCATGCTTTAGCGACAATCGGCCAAAAATCAATATACATAGGATTTTCATTTGTTGATAAAATTGCCCGATTAATTTTAAAATTATAAATTTGTGTGTTAGTTAATAACACAATTAACAATACAACCCCATTTTTCATCCTTTTTCCCCCCGGATTATTATTTAAAATACAAAAAGAGTTTTTGTTAATGCAATAACTTTAATGTTTTAGAGAAATATGTTTTTTTATAAATGAATTTTTTATATTAAAATTTGGAAAAAATACTTTTTTGTGTTGATCTAGATGTAGTTATGGTGAAATAATCTTTTTAAAGGTTTTTAGAAATGGATTCATTAAAACATATGATAAAATGTTTAATTTTAAGCTTTTTTGCTTTAAGCCTTGCTCAATCTAAACATAAAAATATTATCTATATGATTCCTCCATTGGGTTATGAAAAAGGAAAACTTTTTGATCTGAGGGATCAGGTTTATAATCGCGACAACTGTGTTAAGCATTTTTTTGATTTAAAAATTGCATTAGAAAAGCTGGGTTATCAGTTAAAATTAACTATTCCTCGTCGAGATTTGTCCGATGGAGAGTTTGTTTTATGGTCAAGTTTTAATATGAGTCGTGCGCAAATTTTACGCTTATGTCCGCCTGAAAAATTATATGCACATATATGGGAGCCTATTACCGTTGATCCACGAAGTTATACCAAGGCGGCTCATAAAATATTTTCTAAGATCTTTATAATGGACGATCGTTTTGTAGATAACAAGAAATATTTTAAATTATATTATCCTCATCCCAATATAGAGATGATTGAGGAGGTTGTTTCCTTTAAGCAAAAACGTTTTTGTACATTAGTTGCTGGAAGAAAAAGCTCAACCTATAAAAATGAATTATATTCCGAACGTAGAAGAGCAATAGAATATTTTGAGCATTTCCCACAGGATTTTACGTTTTATGGTAAAGGATGGAATTATAAATATAAAACCTATGGAGGAGGCGTTTTAAAAAAAGTTGATATTCTAAAGAATTTTAAATTTTGCATCTGTTATGAAAATACGAGTGATCAACCCGGTTATATTACAGAGAAGATTTTTGATTGTTTTCATGCTGGTTGTGTACCTGTTTATTTAGGTGCACCTAATATAACGAATCATATTCCTGAACATTGTTTTATTGATTTTAGAAAATTTAAGAATTACGAAGTATTATATAAATATTTAAAATCTATAACTGAGGACGAATATAATAAATATGTGGAAAATATTAAAGAATTTTTAGCGAGTAATGGTGCCTTTAAATTTTCTATTCCATACTTTATAGATCAGGTATTAACTGAGATGTTTCCTGGCTATGATCGGTCAAAGGTTTTTGAGGAAGAGGTGGTAAAGAAGCTTGAAGAGATTAAATGAAAAATTTTTTATTATTTTTATTATTTTTTTCATTGGCTGCCGAAAAAAGATTAATTGTTTTAGTTACAACGTATCAAAATAGCAAGTGGTGTGTTAAGAATATTCGTTCTATTTTTTCACAAAAATATGAAAATTTTTTCGTTGTTTTGAGAGATGACGCATCAACGGATGATACCTTTGAAAAGATTTCACAAGAAGTTGAATTATTGGGCGTTCAAGACAAAATTTGTCTTCATAAAAATAATGTTCGTCGTGGGAAAGCTGCCAATATTTGGCTTACACTTCATCAAATTGATATAGGTGTTCCTATTGATGATTCGGATATTATTGTTATTTGCGATGGAGACGATTGGTACCCCCATGAAAAAGTTTTTAAGCATATTGATGAGGTTTTTTCTACAGAGAATATATGGGTAACTTATGGTGGTTTTCGAGAATATCCATCTAACAAAGCGTGCTGGAATAAAGGGATACCTAAGGCGGTTATTGCGAACAATAGATTTAGGGAATTTGGAAAAAATAGTTCTCAGCAACGGTGTTTTTATGCATGGCTTTATCGTCAAATCAAAATAGAGGATTTGATGTTTAAAGGACGGTTTGCAAAAACAGCTGGTGATGTTGCTAAAATGATGCCGATGTTGGAAATGGCGTCCGAGCGACATTATTTTTTCAGAGATTGTATTTATGTTTATAATCGAGCCAATGTAATTAATGATGATAAAGTTGATAAACTTTTTCAAATTCAAACATGTCGTTCTTTTTTGAGAGACCGTAAAAAGTATTACCGTTTAGAGCAACCGATACTAAGAGCTTCACCCAATTCTTTTAAGGTCGACTTAATTTATTTAACCGAAAAATTAAATGAAGAACTTTTGTCAAAATTTAATGGGCTTAATTCTACTTATGTAATTAAAAATGATCAACTGAGAGAATCGTTGATTTCCATGTTGAAAGAATCTGTCTCTGATTATATTTTGTTGTTATCAGGAAAAGAAAAAATTGATGATGTTATTGATTTGAAAAAGGTTGTTACCTATTTGAGTAAGTCTCATGCCCTGCGATTTGATCTTTTAGTTGATAAAAGTATGAAAAAAAAGGCTGAGTTTTTAGGGGAAAACGTATACGCCGGACAGTTAATGGGACAGTTAGCTTATTTAAGAAATTCATTTTATGCAAATGTTTATTCTCGCCAATTTTTATTGGAGGAAATTGAAAAATTAAACTTTAATGATACTGGCGAGCTTTTGAATAAGTGGCGTAGAATTGGCTTTTTAAATGAACGATTTCGCGTAATTTTATTTTTTGGCTAAGGGATTAAGTATGTTGAGAAAATTATTTTTTTTAATGAGCCTTTTTTTATATTCGAATGGTTCTGAGTCACGGTTATTATTTAAATTTCCTACAAGAGATCGAGTGCGGAAATTTTTTTATTGTTTAGATCAATATTATAAATTAATGTCCCATAAGCATCCTTATTTCTTTATGATAACCTGTGATGATAATGACAAGAGTATGAATTCAAAAGAAGTAAGGGCGCGTCTTGCGAAGTATGAAAATTTAGAAGTTTATTATGGCGATAGTAAATCAAAGATTCATGCATGTAATCGAGATATGGAATGGGCGCCCGCATATGATATTTTGATTTTAGTCAGCGATGATATGATACCCATTAAACAGAATTATGATGAAATTATTGTTCAAGAGATGTTAAACAATTTTCCAGACTATGATGGTGTGCTAAATTTTAATGGTACGGTAAATGGCGGAAACTTGAATACGCTTGCAATTTTAGGCCGCAAATTTTATGAACGCTTTAATTATATTTATCACCCAATTTATAAGTCATTTTTTTGTGATTTAGAAATGTCAATTGTTTCTAAAATTTTGAAAAAAGAAGCGGTGATTTATAATTTAATTATTGAACATCAAAATCCAGCTTTTGGGAAAGTTAAAGCTGATCGATTGTTTAAAAAGAATCATTTTTATTGGCATGACGATCTCAAGGCTTTTAATAAGAGATTAAAGAAAAAATTTGATTTTCCTTTGCTATCAGATTCAGATCATCAATTAATTAAAAATTTAATAGGTTCTGAGGATAATTTGAAATAATATTACACATCAATTCTTCCAAGAAGAGAGTCTCATTCTATAAGTAAGAAGCGGTATAGGGAGTAGAATACAATTTTGAAGATGTCGGTAGAGTACTGTATTAAAGTGGGTATCTTCGGCAGGAATTGATGTTGGCGACCATTTGAAGTTGTTAAATACAGATCTTTTTAATGCAGGATTACCATTTGTTACGACCGTATTCTGTGTGTTGAATTTTTGTGAAAGAGTTTCTTTATAATTTCTCAGATGAAAGTATATAATTTCTTGCGGGCGATAATACTTAAATTTTGTTTCTTCTCTTTTTTCGCATAAATGCATTAAATGATCGATTTCATAGTTTTCAAAAAAATATTTAATAATTTCAACGCGTTGCGAATGTGGGATATCATCCGCATCTTGGTAGATCAATATGTCGCCCGATGAATTTTCGCTCGCTTTATTTCTATTTTGACCTGCGTATAATTTTTCTTCACTCAATAATAGTTTTAACGAAAAAGGCCATTGTTCGCTTTCTATTTTTTCTATTAAAAACTTTTTTATTTTTTTTGATTCTGAAAGTGAGACAACAACTTCATAAGGGATCACTGTTTGTTGTTTGTAAAGCTTTACAAGGGGATATAAATGAATGGCATGTTGTGGATGGCATGGAATAATAATTGAGATTTTTAGATTTTTTTTAAATTGTTTTTCAATTTTGAAAGATACGAGCTGAATATTAAAAATGATTAAAATAAAAAAAATAGCGTATCTATTTTTCATTGATCATCTCTATTACGCTTAAGACAATAGCACCATGAAAAGTTATTAATGAAGGGTTTATACAAAATGTAGAGGGTTATGAGATGTTTTTATTTAATATTTGAATCTTTAGATTCATTTTTTTTAGAAATGAGATAGTTTTTTTTGTTTTGGATATATCTGAACAATTGTAATTGTGCTGAACTATGTTTTTTAAAGTCGTTAAAAGGGGTTTGATTATTATAAACATAAAGAATTTTTTTTATAAATTTAATATGGCTTTGTGCCATTTCTAGCATAGGAAGCATCTCAGCAACGTCGCCACTTACTTGGAAAAATTTATTTTCGTACATTAAATCTTCTTTGTTGACCTTTTTAAATAGCCATGCGTAATAAGTTCGTAGTGCGCTTGTATACCAATGTTTCATTGAACGAAAATTATAATTTTGAGGCAGCTTTCTACATTGGCCAATTTCTCCTGATGGCCAACGAATAAATTGGCCATAGGTTAGCCAAATATCGCCGCAGGAATACACTTTATTGATAAATTTCATAACGGCATTGTGGGCAAACCAGTCGTCTCCGTCGAGAATAAGGATAATCTCATGGTCTTCGCAAAGATGAGAACCTTTGTAGCGATTTGATGTTGCGCCTTCTCTTTCTTTATTTTTGATGAGAGAAAAACGATGATTCTGATCTTTTTCTTGAATATATTTTTCTACGAGATATCCAGTTTGGTCAGTTGAAGCGTCGTCAAGGTAGATAATACGATAATTTGAATATCGTTGGTTAAAGACAGAATCTAAATTTTTTTTATACCACTGTGCATTATTATATGATGGTATAATTACGACGAGCGGATGCTCTTTGAGCTTTGATGCAGGAATAAATGTTTTATAAAAGTTTTTTATTTTTTGTGAAAGTTTAATCATATTTTTATGAAATAATTTGTTGGTTAATCTTTTTTCTTAATTGGCTATCGTATTTTTTAAAATCGTTGATAGATGAATCAATGTTGCGAATGAGTAATTTATCTGGAATATACGCAATTTGGGTATGTGCTTTTTCGAGCATCGGGTACATTATTGCCAAATCATGAGAAACAGGAAAAAACTTTCCCTCAAATGGTGGTATTTTGCATAGCAAATCTTCTTTATTAATTTTTTTAAATAATCCTACGTAATAGGTTCGTAATCCTGAATAAATCCATGGATATTTTCGAAATAAATTTAATTTTTTGACGAAATATGGCGTTTCTTGGGAAAAATGTTGAAGTTTTAGCTGTTCTGCAAGATTGGCAGGTTGATTTTCGTAAGTAGCATGAACAATGAGTGCGTTAGTTTCATGATATTTTTGATTGATTATTTTAAGAACATGGGGATGGGCCAAATAATCATCTCCATCCAGTTCAATAACAACCTCTTCGTCAGGAAGTGTGTGAATAATTTGATATAAATTAGCAAGCTTAAGATTTCTTTGTTTGTTTTTAAAAAAACTGATTTTTTTTTGATGATCATTATTTTTTATATATTCTTCAGTAATTTTTGAAGTTTTGTCCGTTGAACAATCGTCAATGTAAATTACACGAAAATTAGAATAATTTTGATTTAAAACTGATGCTAAGTTTTTTTCACAATAGCGTTCATTATTGTAAGAGGTAATAACTATAACAAAAGATTTTTCTGGCAATTGGTTATTGATAAGCGTTGTCTTGTTTTTATTTTTATTGCAAAGTCGATGAATTTTATGTGCAATTTTGAGTATTAATGTGATCATTTCTACTATAATTTTCTGGATAAGTTTGCCCGTATAATACGTGCTCCTTATCACTAATCATACCATTAATCATTCTAAAAACCACATGAGAGGGTTTAGTTTATTTATGTTGACATTTTATATGTGTTTTTATATCTTCAAGTGTCTTTAATTAAGGAGTGAATATGAAGAGTTCGTTGATTAGTTTATTTGTTTTAATGGTGTTAATGTTTGAAGCCATTTCTGTGACAATGGTTAGTGAAACCGCGAAATATAAAGCATATACTGAACTTTGTAAATTAGCTGGGCGTGATTATTTTGCATTGCAAACGTTTAGAAAAAAACAGATTTATAGAGCAATGGTAGAGGGACTTAATTATCCTGCCGGCAAGGTACTTGCACAAGAAATTATTCAGCGTTACCCTCATCTTCTTAGATATTGTTCTCAGATTTGTTTGGATGATCAATTTGGAGCTCCTCTGAGTTATGATTTTTCATCTATAGGAAGAATTTCTCCAAGCGTGCTTCGTTATATAAAGGTAGTTGGCGATTTACAAAGGGAATTTGGAGATTTAAACAACTTGAATATTGTTGAAATAGGCGCAGGTTTTGGGGGGCAGTGTAAAGTTATTCATGATATATGTGGTTTTGCTAGTTATACTATGATTGACCTTCCAGAGGTTGCGGCTCTGATTAAGGTGTATCTTGAACAATTTGCTCTGAAGAATATTGCTGCGGTAGGTTATGCTGCTTTAAAAGAGCCTAAAAAATATGATTTAGTTATTAGTAATTATGCTTTTTCTGAAATTGATAAAAAGGGTCAATTGTATTACATGGAGAAGGTGATTAATTTGGCGTCTCGCGGATACATGTTGTATAATAATACGCCTTCGGTACATCCATTTTCAATCGAAGAATTTGTTTCACTTTTGAAAAAACAGCAAAAAAAAGTGAAAGTTTTACGCGAAACTCCTGATTGGATAATAGGAAATATTGTTATTTGGCATCCATAAAATATTTTTTGGGTTATTTATCCTCAGAAAATTGAGGCATCTTGTAGTTTAATTTTTTTAGGTCATCAAGCCATGCTTTTGCTAATTTAATTTCTATTGGATCGTAAAAATGTTGTTCTGTGAGACATTGTATAAGTGCTAAATATTTTTCTTCAAAAGTTTTGTTTGTTAGTTGCGTCTTTTTTAATTGCGTAACAAGTCTTTTGCTGTGAATATACAAGTCCTGTTCATCGATAAAATCCGATAATAAATTATGAGGATTGCGTTCTTGGAATGCCTGAGGAGGAAGAAAGGTAAGGCTGCCTCCAATTTCCCATAGAAGACGTTGTGTTATATAACCTCTCCAAATGTCGCATACCCTAAATTTGGTAGAAACAGGGATTAAGAGACCCCAAAAAGCCTTTTTGTGAAAAAAAGTACTTTGTGTATTAAAGGGGCAAAAGGTTTGAGCGGGAAGGGAAAGTGAAGCGTGTGTATTGTAAAAATTAATATTCGAACTTCTTGTTAATCTGAAAACCGCATCAACATCTGGATTGTTATTTACGAGAGCCTGTTGAATAAGTGGAAAGTGTCGTGTTGTTTTTATTTTTTCTTTTTTAGTTTGACTTAAAATTTCCTCAAGTGGAAAACCGCGTGGCCATACAGTGTCATTTCCAAAATAATTATAAATATTGCAGAAGCTATTTTTAGTTTTTACCAGTGGGCCAGTGTACTGTTCGGGTAAATAAGAAAGATTTTGATAGATGGGAATATTGTCATCATCTGTATCATAAATGATCTCTGCGCCGTGCGAAATAGCATAGAGGTAGCCAATGTTTTTACGGCTATAGTGATTGAATGGTAGATAATCATATATGGCGTAACCAAGTTTTTTTTGATCAGCGAGTGTTAAGAGTGTGCATTGTTCACATTTCCAATCAGTTGGTGTTTTTTTATCAGCAACAACGAGAACGTGCCATTCTGAAAGATTAGACAATTGTTTAATGGCTTGTGTGGGATAATTTATAGAAGTAATGACGATCCATTTTTTGCATGTCGAACAAAGAATATTGATATGTATTAAAATATTCCAAAGTAAAAAGCAATACTGAAATTTCATTATGAGTTCTCTTTTTTAAGTAGTTTTTTGTAAGAACCCGTTACGCCTATTTGGGTCATAATTAATGTTGAATTATTTTGCCATTTAAAAGCTATTGGCGAGTAAACTAGTGTGTGGCTGCCAATGATTTCGGCAATGCGAGAAAAATAAGATTGTGAGCGAATATAAATATCGTGCTGGGATAAAGCGTATAATTCTGAGCGAATACAATCTTCTTTATTGAGATGGCGTAGGTCTTGGTAGTGAAAATCAATATTCTTTAAATTTACGGCCTTTTTTATTCGTTCAACTAATTTTAAAGGATTTTTATTATCGTCTGTTATTATGCGTACAAAAAGTGGTTGATTATTTAAACGCGCAGACACTTCTTTTAGTGCTTCTGCATAGTATTGTTCGGGGGGATATTTGGTTTCCCAATCATGAACTTTGTCAAAATAAGTGAAATTTTTATAATTAACAGGTTGACAGTCTGTTGCCTCCTTTTGACATATCCTTGGCAAGTAAGTAAGTGGGTGGTAATGGTTTTTTACATAATGTATAGTATGAGCTTTGATGTTATAATATTGTTGTGATGCTAGGGCGCCAAACCAAGGGGCTATGCCTTGTATGGCCTTTCTTACATGCATTACAATACTAATTCTATCAGAAGGGGGCTGCTGGTATACGATTGGTCTATTTATTTCTAAAGCTTCTCTTAAAAATTGATAATGTTGTTGAGAGAAATTATAAGAAGTGCGTAGCGAAGTGATGAACATGATATTGTCTTCATGAATATGTTGCTGAATATCCTTTTCAGTTTGAATGGGAATAAGTTTCCATTTTTTTAAATTGTCGTTATTCCACGTTGGTAAATCTGAGTGATAAATTCTGAATGGTTTAAGGTTTTTATGCCATTCATTTTCGCCGTTGAGATATAAAGGAATATTATATTTTTTGGATAACATAAAGGCAAACGAAAAAGGAATGATGGTGTCGCCAGAAAAACATGCGACTTCGGATGTTATTCCTTGGTGTGCATACAGTATTCCAGTGATAAGACATAAATAATATAAAAAAACTTTGTATTGCATAAAACGTTCCTTTTTTAGTTTTTCACGCAATGATACATGAAAGAAATAATTTAAAATTTCAAGGCAGTTTAAAAATTTTACAATAGAAAATCTACTTGCTCAAAATAACAAAGACTGGTTCTTTATTCAATTTGAGCTTGATTATTTATGAGAATCTTCTTGCCATAAGAGGTCTAAAAAGGGTTGTTGCTGAGATAATTTAAAAGATTTATATTGAAGAAAGTCATTTTTTGTTTTGTAAGAATTAAAGGAGAAGTAAGAATGATTTTTAATTTATTACTTTTTATTTTTTGTTTGTTTTTTTCATCTGATACTTTTTCTAAAGTTGATTATCCCCGTCTTTGTGCTCCCTATTATAGCCAGTGTGGTCAAGATAAATATGTTCATGAAGTTTTATTTAGAAAAAATAAACGTTACGGATTCTTTTTTGACATAGGTGCACATGACGGCATGAGCTATAGCAATACGTATTTTTTTGAAAAGGAGATGGAGTGGGCAGGAATATGTGTTGAGCCTCATCCAGAAATTTTTAAAGAATTAAAGAAAAATAGGTGTTGTATTTGTATGCAAGGATGTATTTTTGATAAAGAAGGGGAATTTGATTTCGCAAAAGTGAATGGCTGCCCTGAAATGCTTAGTGGGCTGACAGATACCTTTGATGATGCTCATCAAAAAAGGGTTGTGGATGAGATTAAAACAAGGGGGGGCTCGCAAGAAATTGTAAGAGTTAAATGTTTTAAGTTTAATAATATTTGTGCACAATACGGTATTAAGCATATAGACTTTTTAAGTGTCGATACTGAAGGAAGCGAAGAAAGCATTATTAAATCAATTGATTTTAACAAAATAGATATTGATGTAATTGCCGTTGAGAATAACAACAATGATAAAAAAATAATGCAGCATCTGAATCAAAAGGGCTATAAACGCATTGCTTCCAAGGGGGGTGATGATATTTATAGAAAGAAAAAATAAGTTTTTTAAAAGAGAGGCATTTGATGAAGTTTTATAATTTATTTGTATGTTTTCGGATTTTTGTTTTTATGTCCTTGGGCATTTCTGCTATACCCCATTACTATTGTATTCCGGCTGATGCCAAACATTTTCACATTTTGAAAAATCTCATTGGAAGTATTCATAAAGAAGATTTTAAAGATTTAGGTGAAATTGCTATTTTTGATTTAGGGTTTAATCAAGTGCAACGTAGCGAGCTTGCGCGAATGGAAAAAGTAAAGGTTTATGATGTTGAGATGACCCATCCTGATTTGCTTCGGCCATTTCAGACACATTTAAATGGCCGAAGGGTGCGTGGTTTTTTTGCGTGGAAACCCGTTATTATAAAACAAGCATTAGACAAGTTTCCTTATATTTTGTATATAGATGCGGGTTCTACAATATTAAAATCCTTAGATGATTTTTTTGAGCATATTGAAGAACATGGCTATTTTTTGTTAAGTGGTACAAAAGGTGCAATTGGGTGTCAAGTAAATCGTATTACGAAGCCTGTTGTTGACCGAATTGTCAAGAAACGTCCTGTTGCGGAACAAATGTTAATTTTATCAGAAAATTCTTATCAAATAGACGCGGGATTGCAAGGTCTTTCCCGGAAAATGTTAGATAATTATGTTATGCCTATGTATCAGCATTCAAAAGAGCTGGATTTGTTTGAAGATGATGGAACAGCAAAATTTGGGTACGGGGAGGGGCGCCACGATCAAACCCTGTTTACTGTTTATGCACTTTGTTTAAAGTTGCATATTTATGATGAAGGGTGGTTGAATTTATCTATTCGGGGGAAGGCGATTCCTGTACATATTCATTGGGATAAAAAGACATTGAATGAAAATACGGTTATCTATAGGTCTCGTCATGATATAAAATTTCAGGGTGGCAAAACTAAATTTATTAAATATAATGGGCGAAGAATATGAAATTTTTTAATCATAAATTGTTGTTTTTTTGTTCTTTGTTTTTAAAACTTTTTTCTATACCTCATTATTATTGCACTCCAGCTGATAGTAAGCATTTTGGTTGGGTAAAGAATTTGATTGGAAGTATTCATCGAGCAGATTTTGTCAATTTAGGAGAAATTGCTGTTTTTGATTTGGGTTTTGAAATTAAACAACGTAATGAGCTTACACGGATGGCGAAAGTAAAAGTTTATGATGTGGAGATGACTCATCCTGATTTATTAAAACCTTTGAAAACAGCTCCTGGAGGCCGAATGGTTCGTGGATATTTTGCCTGGAAGCCTGTTGTTATTAAGCAAGCGCTAGAGAGATTTTCCTATGTCTTATACTTAGATGCTGGTACTACGGTTTTAAAGTCTTTGGATAATTTATTTGAGCACATAGTGGAACAGGGTTATTTTTTGTTAAGTTGTACAAAGAATGAAAATTGCAATCAGGTAAATCGTATTACTCAAACAGTTATTGACAAAGTTTTAAGTAAAAGATCGCTTGAGGATCAGGTACTAATTTTATCGCCTAATTCTTATCACATAGACGCAGGATTACAAGGTGTCTCGCGAAAAATGCTTGATGATTATATTTTTCCAATGTATCAACATTCAAAAGACTTGGGTTTATTTAAAGATGATGGTACAGCAAAATTTGGTTATGGTGCGGCGCGACATGATCAAACGTTATTTAGTATTTATGCCTATTGTTTAAAATTAAAAATTAATGATGAAGGTTGGATAAATTTATCTGTGGGGGGAAGAACGATTCCTGTACACATTCATTGGGATAAAAAGGTTTTGAATAAGGATTCTGTTATATATAGGTCTCGAGGTGACACAAAGTTTGAGGGAGGAAAAACGCGATTTATTAGGTACAAAAAACAATGAAAACAGGTAAAGTTCTTTTGGGTTTTAGTATAATTTTAAGTTTTTTAACTATGTGTGGCCAAACTAAAGATTTTAAGCTTGTTATTAAAATTCCCACGAAATCGCGCCCACAACAATTTTTTAGAAGATTAGACTTATATTATAAAAAACTTTCTGATTTATGTAATTGTCGCTTTTTGATTTCGTGCGATATCGATGATAAAAGCATGAATTGTGTCGCGTCTATTGCGAGATTAAAAAGTTACAAAAATCTCGAGTTTTATTTTAGTCATGGCAAAGGAAAAATAGAGGCTTATAATCGAGATATAGAAAAAATTAAAGATTGGGATATTGTGTTGGTTGCTAGTGATGACATGGTCCCGCGACAGCAAAATTATGATAAAATAATTATTGATTCTATGAAAAAATTTTTTCCTGATACTGATGGTGTTCTTAATTTTCATGATGGACATTTAGGTGCTGAATTAAATACATATCCTATCATTGGACGTCGATTTTATGAACGGTTTGGCTATATTTATCATCCTCATTATAAATCTTTGCAGTGTGATAATGAATTAATGGAGATATCGAGGATGCTGAAAAAGGAGTTTGTTTCTAATACCGTATTATTGGAGCATGATCATCCAATTTTTACCAAGAAAAAATATGATCCTCTTTATGCATATAATGAATCGTTTGGGCCTGTGGATCAACAAACATATAGGGCGCGACGGGGAGTGAATTATAATTTAAATTTAAAGGTTGGTGTGCCAATTCGTCTCAGCATTCTTATTCCGACAGCAAAAGAAAGAAAGATCTTTTTTCAGCGAACTTATACAAAAATTTTAAATCAAATAAAAAAAAATAAATTAGAAGAGATCATGGAGTTAATTTTTGATGATAAAAATGTATCTCTTTTGCAAAAATACAAAGATCTTTTACAAAGCAGTCATGGAGAATATGTTTGTTTTGTTGAAGATAAATATGATGTACATGATGATTACGTTTCTTTAATTTATGAAAAACTTAAAAAATTTCCTGATTGCATTATTTTGCAGGATTTTGCTAAAGGTAAAGAAGTTTGTGCCCATCGAGTAGTTGATGTTATTAATTATCCAATTCGAAGAGACCTTATAATAAGATTTAAGCCTCAGGTGAATTTTTTAGAAGAGTATGTGCAATGGATAAAACAGATGATGCGATCAAAGTTAATTGAAAAAGAAGTCAATGTAGTATAATAGTTTATATTGTTCTTATTTAGATTCGCTTTAATTTTTTCTTTTATTTACTTGAACGGAGTGCTGTGAGGAATATATATAAAAATAATAAGGTTTTGTTACTTCTTCCTCTTTTTTTAATAAATGAGAGTTGCAAATTTGCATTGCCCAGTCGTAATCTTCGCTTACATATTTGGACGGAAATTTAAATCTGATAGCAATATCGCGTCTTATTGGGTTTAAATGGTTTGGCGGCCGATAGTAAATGTTATTTTCGGTAAAAAATTTATCATATTTTATTGAGTGAATAAAAAGGTGCGGATTTTTGTTATTGGTGGTAACTATTCCTTGCAAGCTGATGCAATCAGGGTAAATTTTTAATTTTTCATAAATAGTTTTAATAAAATCTTGCGAAACATCATCATCGTCATCAACAAAAGATATATATTCACCCTTGCTTTGCTTGAGTAGACTGTTTCTTTTAGATCCCACTGATAATTCTCCATCATCAGGTTCTGACAAAAGTTCAATAAAATTTTGCAAATTTGCTTTTTTTATTTGCGTGGTTAATTTGTTATATAGTTTGTTGAATAAATGTTTACGGTTATTTAGTGTTGGAATTAAAATACTCCATTTAATGATGGAGCTGGTTTTTAGATCAATGTTGTAATTAACCTCAGATCTAGTGTTGTATAGTAATTTGTCTTCTTCTTCTTCACAATTTTTTTTACTCTCATCTGGTTTGTTTATTGTATTTAATAATAAATTTTTAGTGCTTTTAAATAACATTTCATTTGAAATAGATACTTTTTTAAGTAGCTGAGCGACGTTTGTAAATTCTTTTACGCAAATAGACGTTTTATAATGAGGATGATAGATATATTTAAAGCGTTCATAATATTGTTTTCCTATAATTAGGCATTTATTTAGTTCATCTTTTGGAGTTCCATTGTTGAAATATAAAATGCCATCGAGATCAGGAAAATTTTTTAATATCATATTTACAATTCTATCATCGTAATTTCTTTGAGTTGGTACTAAGTTGTCGTTGGCTATGATGAGTATGTCAAATGATTCTTGAGCAATTCCCTGATTATAGGCTTCTGCAATTGATTTGTTTTGGCTGGATTTAAAATTAAAAGAAGCCTGTTTTTGTAGTCGGTTTATTGCCCGATGATTGTTTGTTTCTGATAAATTGGGGTCTCCGGATATTAAAAATTTATATTGATATTTGTTTGATAATAGTTGGCAATATTTAGTGAGGTGTTCGAAAAATCTTTCTTTTTGAAGATTGGTTTGCATTTTAAATAAAATTTTAATTTGTTGATTGCGTGAAAAACTTTTTTGTTGAAAAAGAACGAAGTTGAATACAACAAACAATAAAATTTTTCTATTTTGCATATAATCTTTCTGCAAGAGTTTAAGGATCGAAGATAACTTACAATATTTTTATGTTTTCTGTCTATCAAATATTTTAAAATATTTGCATTATTAAGTTTTAATTGGACGATCATTGTATTACTCGATTTGTTTCCCTTAAATTAAGATAAAAGAAAATAGCATAAGAAGCTAGTGTTGCAATTGTGCACCCGTAGATATTAAATTTGGGAATAAGAATAAAATTGAGAATGATATTTGTTGTTGCCGCCATGATGTTCATGCCGAGAATTTGCCAGGTTCTTCTTTTAAAAACAAGAATGCATGAGCTAAAATAGGTGCCCATGAAAAATACATACCCCATTAAAAGTATCCAGATATAATTCAATGATGGAAGGTATTTAGGGGGAAGAATTCGTGGTCCAATAAGGAATGCAATTCCGGTTCCTAGAGTAATAATAATGCTCATAATGCCCATTGACCACCACATGTTTTTTCTATTCTGTTTTTCTATTTTAGGGATTGCGTTTTGGTTTCGTTTGTATTTATTGAGCATATAAGGAATGTACGAAGCACTCATGGGATAAAGTACACACATATTAAATAGCTGTCCCGCCGTATCTGCCAATGCATAAATACCTACTTGATTCATGTCTGTTAAATAAGCGAGAACCCACCGATCACCTGAAGATAAAATCCATGAGAATAGTATGTTCGGTATAAACGGAAAACCGAGAAGTAACAAATATTTTGCTTGAGAAGTAATTTTTTTTGTTGTGATGTAACAATGAGAATTGCATTTGAGGTAATGATAAAAACTTAAGACAGCTATAAATAAAATGCTTGCTGTGTTAGCGAGTATGACCCCAATAATCCCCCACTGCAAGAAAAAGACGAGAATTATATTAATAAAAATTGTGAGTAATGCTGCACTGATTTGAATAAACGTAAGTGATAATGCATTCATTTGGTTGCGTAAAACTTGTAAATAAAGCTCAGAAAAAAACTGAGTAAAACTATAAAAAAGTGCAATGATAATCATCGATTGGGTTGCTTGTCCAAAAAATATAAGTTTATTTATCAATTGAGTGTGAAGAAGTGCTATAAAAACAATGGGAATTGCGATGCTGAGATAAATGATAATGATGCGATTGATAAGTCGGCGCCTTTCGTGAGAGTCGATATGAAAATATTCCATCCAAAACGCCTGTCTTAATCCTAAGTTTAAAAAAATGGGAAAAATTAACATGAATTGATTGATAAGGGAAAGAAGTCCAAACTCTGCTGGTGTAAAAATGCGAAGAGTTAAAAGGGATGTAATGGCAGTTATTCCTCGCAATAAAATGCTGCCAATGGAGCAGGTGAGAAAATTTTTTAAAGTTGCGATATAATCTTTTAAATGGTTTCTTAAGAGGAGCATGCTAGTGATAAGTTATAAAAATAAAAAAATAGTTTTTTACGGTTTTTTTATTTTAACAATAATCAGTTTGATTGGATACAAGTTTTTTTGCTGGATGACTTATAAAAACTATAAATTTGTTGTCTTTATTCCCTCTTATAATAATAAATCGTGGTATCGTTATAACCTTAATTCTGTTTTTAATCAAAAACATAGAAATTATCGTGTTATTTACACCGATGATGCATCAACAGATGGGACATATGATTTAGCAAGGCAGTATATTGATCAATATAATTTATGGTCAAAAGTTACTTTATTGCATAATAAGCATAATAGGGGTGCGCTTTATAATACCTATAGAGCAATTCATATGTGCGATGATGATGAGATTTTTGTAACATTAGATGGGGATGATTGGTTTTCTCATGCAAATGTTCTTTCGCATCTTAATCAAGTTTATCAAGATAAAAATGTATGGTTTACATATGGGCAATTTATGAATTGGCCAACAATGAAGAGGGGTTGGTGTATGTCTATACCGCAGAAAGTTGCTGAAACCAATAATTTTAGAAAATATGGTTTTCGTGGTGCTGCCTTAAGAACATGGCGCGCTTGGTTAGCTAAAAAAATTAAACTTAAGCATTTAATATCTCCAAGTAAAGAGTATAAAGGAAAATTTTTTCCTGCTGCTGCGGATGTTGCTTTAGTTTTTCCAATATTAGAAATGTGTGGAAGCAGGTTTAGGTTTATTTCTCAAATTTTGTGTATAAGAAATGTTAAGTCTCCCATTAATGATTTTAAGGTTCATCGAAAAGAGCAGTGCGAAGTTACAGAGTTCTTGCACAAATGCAAGCGATATCGTCCTTTGAGTAACAGGATTTCAAAAAAACAATTTTCAAATATTGATTTGAAAATTGTTTCAAAAGACCCGATTAAACTTAAAAAAAGTTTGGAATTAATAAGAAAATCTAAAATTAATTTTAAAGATATACATGTTTTTTATGAAGAAAACGAAGTGGTAAAAGAGAGATATGATATTTTAAATCGAGATTTTAAAGATGTTCTTTTTGTAAGTTTTAAGGCACAAACATTTAAATCTTTATTCAGACCTTTAGTAGAAAAGGGTTCTGATTATGTTTTATTTTCAAATGATGAACCCTTTTTAAAGAACATAAATTTATCATATTGTATTTATGCTTTGGAAAAAACATATGCATCGGTATTTTTTTTAGATTTTAAAAGCAAGGAAAATATTGTTTTACAAAAAATTGATCCAAGCATTAGGGTCTTTACATTTGATGAACAAATTTTAGGAAAAGAATGTTTGTTAAACAATGTAATTTATTCGCGAAATAAAATACTCAAAATATTACAATGCACTAATCTTTATTCTTGGAGAGATTTTTATATTTTTTTAAAAGATAGTCTTTGTAATAAGATATGTTTATGTTTTAAAAATGTGAATAAAGCTATTTTTTAGTATTTTTATTCCTGTGGAATCCATGGATAATTCTCACCATAATCACCACCCTCTGCTTCATAATTAGGGTTGTCTGTGAGCGTTGTTGTTTCTTCATCCCAGTCGTCAGTAAGGGTTGTTGTTTCTAATGCTTCTGGTGACATTTTTGATAAAAGTGGAAAACTTATTAAAAGAATTAGTAAAAATTTTCTCATTATTTTCTCCTTGCAATTTTGTATAATTTCATTCTTATATAAAAAATTTTTTTAGTAAATACTTGTTGATTAACGGGAAAGGATCTGATTTATTTTATGAACGATACCTATAACATCACTTTCAGTTTTTCCTTGTGACGTAATAAAAGGGGTTCCAATGCGGATGCCACTTGTAATAAAAGGCGATTGAGGGTCAAACGGAATTGTGTTGCGGTTAAGATATATGCTTTGGTTTGCAAGCGCAATTTCTGCATCTTTTCCTGTGATATTTTTTGAGCGAAGGTCTATCAAGAATAGGTGATTATCTGTGCCGCCGCTAACGATTCGATAATTGAGTTTTTTGAATTCTTCAGCCATTGTTTGAGCATTAATAATTACTTGTTGCTGATATTTTTTGAATTCTGGTGTCATTGCGAGTTGAAACATGATGGATTTTGCGGCAATGGCATGCATAAAGGGGCCCCCTTGAATTCCTGGCATGACAGCGCGGTCGATTGTTTTTGCATGCTCCTGTTTGCATAAAATAAATGCACCACGGGGTCCGCGCATTGTTTTGTGTGTGGTGCTTGTAACAAAATCGGCATGTGGAACGGGACTTGGATGTAATCCTGCTGCAATTAATCCTGCAATATGCGCAATATCGGCCATGAGGTATGCACCAACTTTTTGAGCAATTTTTGAAAAACGTTCAAAATCTATAATGCGAGAATAAGCTGATGCGCCGCAGATAATAAGTTTTGGTTTATGTTCAAGCGCTAATTTTTCAACTTCGTCATAATCGATAGTTTCTGTTTCTTGATTAACTCCATAAGAAACGAAATTGTAAAGCATTCCTGAAAAATTAATCGGATGGCCATGCGTGAGATGCCCTCCAGAAGACAATTGCATTCCCAGAACGGTCTCTCCCGGTTTTAAAATTGAAAAATAGACAGCCATGTTGGCCTGAGAGCCCGCATGAGATTGTACATTGGCATGTTCTGCGCCAAATAAATTTTTTGCGCGTTCAATGGCAATTGTTTCAATTTCGTCGACAAATTGACATCCTGAATAATATCTTTTTCCAGGGTATCCTTCGGCATATTTATTTGCTAAAACTGATGCCATGGCTTCACGAATTTCTCGTGGTGCAATATTTTCCGAGGCGATTAAATTTATGGCATCAGATTGACGTTGTTCTTCTTTTTTTATGATATTCCAGATTTGATTATCAGATGGTTGAAACATAGCATTACCAATTTTTTTAAATTATTCTAGACCATCATAGATTATTACATTTTATGAAGCAATAGGCATGAATTTTTTAGTTTGCTAATTGGTCTGTTGTCTACGCAGTTTAAAAAATTTACGTAATGTAAAAAATAATAATGTGGAGCTATCAAAAAGCCAGAGACTGCTTGCCGTGAGATCTGTTGCATTTTGGGCTTTTTGTGAGAGAAATGGTAGGCCGCTTGTTACATAAAGTATTGCAATGCAAACATCTATTGTATGTTCCCTTAAGTCAAATTTTGTTTCAGAAAGCTCTTTCTCGGGCCTTTCTCTTTCTATTGGTGATAAAATATGTTGGTTTTCTACATCCCAGTCGCATGGCTTTTTTGACTTTGTAGAATGCGTTTCCATCGACAAACAGTTTAAATAAAGAATAATGGAAATAAATAAACCGCTTTTTGTATTATTCATGTGTCAAAAAGGCCCCCCGCAGAGCTTAATATTGCTTTTTTTTCTCACTTTTTTAAACTATATGTAGTATAGATTATTGTTAAAATCGAGGCAAGTTATGATAACTGCAGGGGATTTTCGCAAGGGGACAAAGTTTCTTTATAATGGTGAGCCACATGTTGTTGTAACCTATCAGCATGTAAAGCCAGGTAAAGGTGGCGCATTTATGCGTACAAAAATGCGCAATATGATTACTGGCTCAATTTACGAAGAAACATTTAGAACTGAAGAAAAGTTTGAGGTACCTGATCTTAAATATCGTGATATGCAATATTTGTATCAAGATGGAGAAGAATATCATTTTATGGATCAGGAAGATTACGATCAAGTTGTTTTAAACAAAAGTCATCTTGAAGAGGTGTTAGATCTGCTTAAAGAAGAGACTATTTATTCCATATTGTATTTTCAAGATAAACCGATTGATGTGGCAGCACCGCTCTTTATGGAATTAAAGGTAATTGATTCTCCTCCAGGTGTTCGTGGCGATACGGCTCAAGGATCGGCTAATAAGTCAGCTATCTTAGAGACTGGTTTGCGTGTGCAGGTGCCATTGTTTGTTGAAGAAGGTGATTGCATCAAGGTAGATACCCGAAATAAAAGTTATATTGAACGCGTAAAAAAATAGAGGTGTTTTATGTGTTCGATTGAACGGGATGATTCGAGTCCTTATACACGTACGCAAATGAGGTCTTTAACCTTTCATATGCTTTATGCGCTTGATACGTATAATTATGAAAATTCAGTTGCGTATGTTATTGACAATATTAATCGAGGATATGAGCAAGATATTCCGATGGATGGCGAGATTGCACAAACAGTTGAATCAATTGTAGAGCGTCGCGACTATTTAGATGAAATTATTCAGAAATTTCTTGAAAATTGGCGATTGAGTCGCCTTGGATTATGTACACGTTTAATTTTGCGTATGGGCGTTTGGGAGCTTGTTTTTACTGATGCTCCTTCAAGTGTTATCATTAATGAATCGATTGAATTGGCAAAAGATTTTGCTGAAAAAGATGCATACAAGTTCATTAACGGTATTTTAGATCAGGTTGCTGAGAAGCGAGAAGATCTAAAAAGGGAACGATCTACTTTTTAACTAAGATTTTTTCTCCAGTCTATAAGTGCATTTAGGTTGAGCGGTTTATCATTTTCTAATTTTTCCTTTTGTTTGAAGTCTTTTTCAACAATAGGATTTTTATTATCAAAGATATGGAGAATTCCTTCATTGGGAAGGTTTTTATTCATAATGTGAATGAGCCATCGAGCGATGAGAGGGTGATGCATTTGTGTATGAGTTGGTTCTTGGTTATTGATAAAGGTATGTAGATTGTGAATTCCTCGTTGGTGTTGAAAGATGCGTTTCCATGCCCAAAAAGTTTGAATGCCATCATTTAATGAATATAAATTTATAAGTTTCTTTATAATGGTCATATTTGGTTTATATGTTTCTTCATCAACTGGTGCCCCCAATGCGATAAGCGTGCAAATTTTTCTTTCAGGCTGTTGCTGAGCGAGTAGTTGACATGCTTTGATTGCTACATTGGTGCCATGGCTGTGGGCGACCAGGTGTAAATTTGTCTTCAGTTCAAAACAGCTTAAAAAATTACAGAGTTCTTGAGCTCCTTTTTCTCGGCCTCCCTCATTATTATCGGTAAGCCATCGAAATGATGTAGCTCTCATATTTTTCTTTTTTGCTGATGAATTAAGTTCTTCGAAAAAATCGCCACCAATACAGAACCAATTTTCTTTAAGTGCCCATGTTCCCGGAATAATAATGATAACGTCATAGGAGTCACTTTTAGGTAATGCTGGGAACAATAGAAAAATTAAAATTATAACAAAGAAATTTTTCAATTCCATGGGATAATTCTAAAGAGAGTTGTCTTTAACTTTTTGTTGATATTTTTGAATAAGATCAAACCAGTATTTGATGTACAATTTGTTAAAGTTATAGTGTTTTTTGGTCATCTCTTTGTATTTTTCTTCAAGAAATTTTTCGGTAATATCTTCCCATTTATCAACGATGAGTACTGGTAGATCTTCATAAAGTGGGTCCATGATCGATTTTTTTACGATGGGAATGCAGGCGACATACATTGCTTCCCAGGTGCGGTGGCAATCAGGACCTTTCCCTTCTGGAGAAACGGTAAATTTTGAATATGCGAGGTCGATCATGTAGTTTGCAAAAGATTTACGCTCGCCTATATTACAGAAATTTAATTTTGAAAGATGCTCTTGGAGGGGGATTCTTTCAGCTGGGTTTGTGTTTGTTGCAATGTTTAAGTAAAGAAGTCGATTCTTTTGCGTTTTTAATTTTTTGATGTTTTGTTGAATCTTTAGAAGTGTAATATCTAAATTTATGTTACTCGGCAAACATTTTATGGGTAGCCCAATAGGCATTGGAATTATTCTTTCATGTTTAACCTGGCAATTTTGAGTGAACCAGAAAGCTAACTGAGGGTCATTTAAATATTTAAGAAAGCTTTCATCAACCACATCGTCGCCATTGTGTGTTACGAGAATGTATTTTGACTTTATGTAAGGATGAAAAAATTTAAAAAATGGCTCCATGTAAAAAAGGTTAACAAAAACAGTGTCACCATCTTTAACATCGGCTGGGTTAAAAGCAATCGCTTGGTCAAAGTTTAAGGAAGCCTTTGTTGCAGGATATGGTGAATCGAATATAAATGTACAAAAAGATCTGAAATCATCGCCACTGATAAAAGGGCTGCAAGTTGGTCTTTGTGAATTGATTGGATAAAAAATTAGTGGGACTAACAAAAAACTTAAAAACAATAACTTCATTTCAGAATTCCTTAATTTTAAAATAAAAGGTAAAAAGTATAATTATATTTGCTCGAGCATAGCAAAAGATCAAGTGTTTGCGAATCTAAATTACTCGTAGATGAGAGATTTTTTTAGCCTAAGGTGAGAAATTCTAAAAGTGCCGCATCTTTAACTTTTTGTTGATATTTTTGAATAAGATTGAACCAATATTTGATATACAATTTGTTAAAGTTATATTGTTTTTTAGTCATCTCTTTGTATTTTTTTTCAAGAAATTTTTCGGTAATATCTTCCCATTTATCAACGATGAGTACTGGCAGATCTTCATAAAGTGGGTCCATGATTGATTTTTTTACAATAGGAATGCAAGCGACATACATGGCTTCCCAGGTGCGATGACAATCAGGCCCCTTTCCAGCCGGAGAAACGGTGAATTTTGAATATGCGAGATCGATCAAGTAGTCCGTAAAGCCTTTTTGGCCTGCAACTGAACAAAAATTTAATTTTGAAAGATGTTGTTCCAATGGAGCCCGTTCTTGTGGGTTTGTGTAGGTTCTTATGTTCGCATAAAGAAGACGTTCTTTTTTGGGATGTATATTTTTGATTGAGTGCTGAAGTTTTAAAACATTTTCATGAATATGTATATTATTCGTTAAACAACGAAGTGAAAGGCCAATAGGGATTTGAATTACTCTTTCGTGTTTGACTTGACAGTTTTGGGTGAACCAAAAGGCTAGCTGTGGATCATCTAAATATTTAAGAAATTTTTCATCAACTGCATCATCACCATTATGTGTTATGAGAATGTATTTTGATTTTATGCGTGGGTGAAAAAATTTAAAGAATGGCTCTAGATAAAATAAGTTTACAAAAATGGTATCGCCATCTCGGACTTCTGCGGGATTGAATGCAATAACATTGGCAAAGTTGAATGATTTGTTGATAGCAGGCTTAGGCGCATCGAACATGAATTTGCAAAAAGAACGAAAATCATCGCCGCTAATAAAAGGAGCTGCAAGTGGTCTTTGTGCTTCATTTGAATAACTTTTGATAGCTAAGAGTAAAAATATATTAAAAATTAATTTTTTCACTTGTTCCATCCTTTTCATTTTTTGTATTTCAAAATTATATGATTCTTATTTTTCTTGCAAATGAAAGAGGCCTCCATTACGAAGGCCTCTGAAAAATAATTGTATTATATTTTATTGCTCACCGAAGAAAAGCATCAGTTCTTTTTTTGCATTCTCAAGTGAATCTGATCCATGGACAGCATTTTTGCCGATATTTGTTCCGTATTTTTTACGAATTGATCCGTCGGCTGCTTTTTGAGGATCAGTTGCTCCCATCAGTTTGCGCCATTCTTCAACCGCATTGTCTTTGCGAAGAGCTAAAACAATCAATGGCCCTGACGTAATGAATTCAACGAGTTCACCGAAAAAAGGCTTTTCTTTGTGTATTTCATAGAAATTTTCAGCATGTTCTTTCTTGAGAATTCCTTTTTCCAGGCGATCGATGATGAATCCATTTTCTTCGATCATCTTAATGATGTCACCAGTTTTTCCTGCGGCAACTGCGTCAGGTTTAATAAGTCCAAGTGTTTGTTCAATCATCGTAAGCCCTTACTCTTCTTCATCTGTTTCTTGTTGTTCTAGTTTTTCCCAGGCAAGTTGTAATTGTGTTTTGCCCTTAGGCGCAACAGAAGGCATTGGTTTTCTCTTTGGGGCGGTTGCTTGACGGATTTCCTTGGTTGCTTTGCGTGGCATAAGATTCAGTGAAAGATCAACTTTGCGCTCTTCTTTATTGATATTGGTAATGCGTAGTTGCTGTTTAGACCCAATTTCTAATGGTTCACCATCTTTAGTGAAACGTGCGTTATTTTTTGTAACAAGTTCACTGTTATGAATGAGCCCTTCGAGGCCATTGCTAATTTTAACGAATGCGCCAATATTGACGAATTTGGAAATTTCACCTTCAACAATATCGCCAATTTTGTGTTCTTTGAGGAATGTATCTAAAGGATCTTCTTGCAAATGTTTGACACCAAGAGATACTTTTTTATTGTCTTCGTCAATACCAAGAATCATAGCCTCAATTTCATCGCCCTTCTTGTAGTACATTCCAGGATGATCAATATGTTCAGTCCATGACAAGTCTGAAACGTGAGCTAAACCATCAACGCCAGGCATTAATTGAACGAAAATACCGAAATCTGTGATGTTAGTGATTGGACCTTTTACTCGTTGGCCAACTTTAAACTGTTCTTTAACAGACTTCCATGGATCATTTTTGAGTTGTTTTACGCTGAGTGACATGCGACGATTTTCTTTATCAAGTGCAACAATAAAAGATTCAACTTCTTGGCCAACTTTGTACAGATGATTAAGGTTTTCAACGCGATCTGTCCATGAGACTTCTGATATATGAACGAGTCCTTCGACCCCCTCTTTAATCTCTACAAATAAGCCGTAATCAGTGATACTCGAAATTCTGCCTCTGATTTTGGATCCAGCCTGAACTGATGGATCAATGGATGCCCATGGATTGTCGGTCATCTGTTTCATGCCGAGAGAAATCTTGCTGTTGTCTTTATCAATAGAAAGAATCTTGACCGCAATAGTATCGCCAATTTTTACTAATTCACTTGGATGTGAAATGCGGCCCCATGTCATATCGGTGATATGGAGAAGTCCGTCAACACCACCGATGTCAATGAAGACACCATAATTGGTAATGTTTTTGACAATGCCTTGAATAATTTGATCTTCTTTGAGTGTTTCCATTGCTTTTCTACGAGCATCAGCGCGTTGATCAGAGATGTATTTGCGACGTGAAATGATAACATTTCCACGTTTTTTATTAATTTTTATGATGTCTGCGGTAATTGTTTGACCAATAAATTGATCAAAATCAGTTATGCGTTGTACATCAACTTGTGAGCCGGGGAGAAATGCTGGAATGCCGATGTCGACACTTAAGCCACCTTTAACTGTTTGGGTGACTACACCTTCAACTGGCTTGCCTTCTTCAAAAAGCTTCGTAATTTTTTCCCACGCTTTAAGTGCTTTAGCTTTTTCATAAGAAAGGGATACCTCTCCGTCAATATTTTCAAGTTCTGAAATGATGACGTCAATTAAATCACCAGCGCTAAAACCTTTAAGTTCATGTTCAGAGAACTCATAACGAGGAATCAACCCATTAGATTTGTATTGAACATCAACAAGAACGCCATTTTCATCAACTTCGATAACTCTTCCTGAAATGAGTTGGCCTTCTTTAAGGTGTGAACAGGTTTGTTCATATAAATCATTGAGCTCTTTTAATTGTTCTTCATTAAAGCTCAAGTGACTTTCAGGGATAATAAGGTTTACTCTGCCAAAATCTTTTGGCTGAAGTATTTTTTTTGACATAAATATAAAACTCCTTGGAGAAAAAGCTTATTTTTAATAAGCATGCTCTTAACGCAGATTAGATATCATTAAGAGGTTTAACGGTTAAACATATATTTCTTACTCTTTATTATAAATAACTTTTACAAATAGTCAACTTTTTGTTTTTTTGGAGTGATAAGGCTTGTGATAAAAGGGAGTAGTTTTGTTATCATAAGATTATGGAAAAAATGGAAGCTTTGACGATTGTTTTTGTAACTAATAATTATACTCCTTATTCTGGTGGGGTTGTGAGTTCGATTAAAGCGTTTGTAGCTGGCTTGCGTGATTTGGGGCACAAGGTTTATATTGTAACGCTTGATTTTAAAGATTCGGTGTATGAAGAGGATGTTGTTCGACTTTACTGCCCTTTAAAGTTTAGGTATAAAGATAATCCGATGGCGATGTCTTGGTATGCTGCACAGGCACTGGAGCAGCTTTTTATGCAGCTAAAACCTGATATTGTGCATTCTCATCATCCATTTTTATTGGGATCTGCTGCGAAAATAACCTGCAAACGATTACACATTCCAGTCGTTTTTACTCATCATACCCAATATGATCAGTATCTTCATTATATTCCGATTACCAAGAAATTGACGAGACCGGTGGTCAATAAATTGGTTGTATCTTATTGTAATAGTTGTGATTTAGTTATTGCTCCGAGTAATGCAATAAAAGATTATTTATCTAGTTATCCAGTAAATTCTTTAGTAACAATTCTTCCAAGTCCTTTATTGTCTGTTTTTGCCGATAATATGCCAAAATTTAAGTTAAAAAAAAGATCAAAAATAGGGACGTTGCTTTATGTTGGTCGTTTTACCCAAGAGAAAAATATTTCCTTTTTGCTCGATTTAATTAAAGGATTGGGAAGTGGTTTTAAACTTCAACTTGCTGGTTATGGTTATTATCAGGCTGATTTAGAAAATTATGCTTATTGCGTATTAGATTTGACTCAAAAAGAGGTGAAATTTATACAGCGGCCTTCAAAGAATAAAATTGCGCAACTTTATCAGGAAGCAGACTTATTTGTTTTTGCATCAACCTCTGAGACACAAGGTATGGTTTTGATTGAATCGATGGCCGCGGGGACCCCTGTTGTTTCACTTAAGGGTGCTGGACAAGATGATATTGTTGTAACTGGTAAAAATGGGTTTTTGGTTGAGAATTTACAGCAGATGAAAACTGTGATTGAAGACATTTTCCATGATCAGTCTTTGTTTGAGAAGCTTCAATATGACGCATGGTTAACGGCAAAAAAATATACCATAAGCATCTTGTCAAAAGATCTTTTAAATAGTTATGTAAAATTGCTTCACAGAGAGGCTCTTGAATGATGAGTAGGCGGGAGATTTTTATTTTGTCTATTTGTGATTTTTGTGAGATAATTAAATAAGAATTTTTTAAATTATTGGAGGTTTTCTTGGGTTCTTTGTTTAAACTGCATGCTCCATATCACCCTGCAGGAAGTCAGCCTGATGCAATTAAGCAACTAGTCAAGGGTAGGCCAGGTAGGTCTACGTTAATGGGTGTTACTGGTTCAGGAAAAACATTTACTTTAGCAAATGTAATTGCACAACATAATAAACCAACATTGATTCTTTCGCCGAATAAAACGTTGGCAGCTCAATTATATGAAGAGTTTTGCCAATTTTTTCCTGAAAATAAGGTCTGTTATTTTGTGAGTTATTATGATTTTTATCAACCGGAGTCGTATTTACCTGCGCAAGATTTGTATATTCCGAAAGAGACTAAAACTAATCAGGAAATTGAGCGATTACGTATTGAGGCGACAGCTTCATTAATGAATCGCGATGATGTTATTATTATTGCATCAGTATCGTGTATTTATTCATTGGGAAATCCTGATGATTACAAAAAATTAGCATTACCGCTTAATGTAGGCGATATTTTTTCACGTCAAGATTTGATTTATAAGCTCATTTTTATTCAATATGAGCGGTCTGATACAGAAAGAAATCCTGGAACATTTCAGGTTTTTGGCAACATTGTTGAGATTAATTTGCCTTATTATAAACATAAGTTACGTATAGAGCTTTTTGGTGATCGAATTGATTCCATGCAATGGGTTGATCGGATGAATAATAACGTGATGGAAGAAGTCACTAATACTATTATTTTTCCTGCAAAACACTTTGTAACGACTGAAGATAAAAAGAGGGCCGCTATTACGAGCATTCGTGAAGAGCTGCGCGACTGGTTGCCTCAAATGGAAAAAGACGTGTGTCGAGATCGATTATCCCGTCGCGTTACCTATGATTTAGAACTTTTAGAGCAATATGGCTATTGTAATGGTATTGAAAATTATTCGATTCATTTAGATGGTCGGAAAAAAGGAGAAAAGCCATTTTGTCTTTTTGACTTTTTTGGTGAAAGAGACAGCGCTCATCTCCTTCAACAAGCTTGTGTCTTCGCCAAGGCTTCGCCGCACGGGCAGGATGAGCGCGCTTGTGGTGAGCCTGCCGAATCCATACGAGAGCGCTCTGAGAGAAAGAAAGGTGGCGATTTTCTTTTGGTTGTTGATGAATCACATATTGCAATTCCGCAATTTCGAGGGATGTATAGTGGCGATCGCTCACGCAAGCAGACGCTTATTGATTTTGGCTTTAGGTTACCATCGGCGCTTGATAATCGTCCTTTAAAATTTGAAGAGATTGAAAAATATTTCAATGACATTATTTATGTTTCAGCGACGCCTGGAGAATACGAATTTTCACAAAGTAAACAGCATGTGGAGCAGATTATTCGTCCAACCGGTCTTGTCGATCCTATTATTGAGATTCATAAACGAGAAAATCAAATTGAGCACTTGTTGTCTGAAATAAAAGAAAAATCTTCCAAAAATTATCGAACATTAATAACGGTATTAACTAAAAGAATGGCTGAAGAATTAGCTGATTTTCTTGAAAATAAAGGCGTTAAGGTCTGTTATTTGCACAGTGAAATCAAAACATCTGAACGTACTGAATTATTACAGAAGTTGCGCCTGGGAATTTTTGATTGTTTAGTTGGTGTTAATTTATTACGCGAAGGTTTAGATCTGCCAGAAGTTGCGCTTGTTGCCATTATGGATGCCGATATTGAAAGTTTTTTACGTGATAAACGTTCATTAATTCAAACGATTGGTCGTGCTGCCCGAAATGTTGATTCAAAGGTTATTTTTTATGCTGATAAGATAACGCGATCTATGGAGAGTGCGATTGATGAAACGAATAGAAGACGCCAATTACAGCTTGATTATAATAAAGAACACAAAATTAAGCCTCAAACGGTTAAGCGTGAAGTGCAAAAAAGCATTAGTGGTATTCAAAAATCTATTTTAGAAGCCAGTGCAGCGCACAAAAAACAGAAAGAAAAATTAAAACGCATGAATCAAGATGAAAAATTGAAGCGCATCATTGAACTTGAATATGAAATGCAAAAAGCGGCTGAACGTTTAGATTTTGAAACAGCAATTAAATTGCGTGAAGAGTGGCAGTATCTTAAATCTTCTTAATTTACTTTTTCCTCTTAAATGTTAACTTTTTAGCAAGGTTTTATTTTAAGGGTTAAAGATGAATATTAAGGCGATTTTTTTCTTTTTTAGCTGTTTTTTGTTGCGAGGAGATATTGATTTAGATCATTTATTTCCTAAAAGTGGTACTGAGATTGAACAACGTTTTGTAGAGATCAAAAAGATTATTTCTACAGAAATAAAAGAATTAGAAAATGTGTCTGAAGAAGAATATTCATTTGAAAAGGTTGCGCAAAAACTTGATGATATCATTCGTGAGATAACTATTTTTGCAGAAACAATAGATATAGTCCGACTTTTTTTCTCTCAGGAGGAATTACGTAATAAGGCGATTGAAATTTTAGGGGCTGTTAAAATATTAGAACAGGAAAAAATTTGGAGTAACAGTGATCTTTTTAGAACCTTTAAGGCATATGTAGATAAAAAAAGTTTCAATGAAAATCTTTCTTCTGAACAGAGATATTTTTTGGATTATATTGTGCAGGAAGGAAAGAGAAATGGACTTTTCTTATTTGAAGAAGATAAAGAAACTTTCAAAAATTTGTTATCCAAACAAAAAGAATTATTAACAAATTTTAATAAAAATTTAGTTAAAATTGATACACAATTATCTTTTTCTGCGGCAGAGTTAGAAGGCCTTTCTGAAAATTTTCTCCTCAATCTTAAAAGGGATAATGAAAATTATTTGGTTACCTTGAATTTTACCTCTGTACTAGAAATTTTGACTAATGCAAAAAAACGAGAAACGCGTAAAAAGATATACAGGGCATTTAATAATCGAGCTTATCCTGAAAATTACCTGGTCTTGGAAGAACTTATTAATGTGAGTCATCAGATTGCAGTTTTACTAGGTTTTAATAATTATGCTGAATATGATTTAGATAATCAAATGGTTAGAAATATTGAAACTGTTGAAAAATTTTTAACAGTTTTAGCGGAGTCTATACGTCCTAAACAGAACAAAAATCTTGATCAATTATTAAAAACAGTTCCTGAGGCTGAAATATTACTTAAAGATGGCCAATTTTTACCATGGGATTTGCCATACTTAATTAATTGTTACCAAAGGAAATTTTTTAATGTTAATGATGCCGAAATAGCAGAATATTTTCCTGCTAATTATGTAATTAAAGAGGTTTGTTCTCTTTATGAAAAATTTTTAGGCTTACAGTTTAAGATAGAAAAGAATGTTTTTCTTTGGGATCCTTCTCTTATTTGCCTAAAAGTTTATGACAGGATTAAATTAAGAGGTTATCTGGTCTTAGATCTATATCCACGTCCATTGAAGGGAGCTCATCTTGCGTGGGTTGATCGTGCAGTGGGGGTTCAGTCTCATGGAAGTGAAATCTTACCCGGTTTTATGGTTTTAGCGGCTAATTTTCCATGTGGAAATGATAAAGTGCCAGCACTATGGAATTATTTATGTGTAAAAACTTTTTTTCATGAGTTTGGTCACGCAATGCATGTTCTTTTGAGTAATACGCAGATATATTGTTTGTCAGCTATAAAAAATGTAAAAACAGATTTTGTGGAAGTTCCTTCAACGATGTTTGAAACATGGATGACTGATAAAGATATTATTAAAAAGATAAGTTCTCACTATAAAACAGGCGAGAAATTGTCAGATGAAAAAATTGATAAATTGCTTGAGGCAGAAAAATTTGCATCGAGTAACGACTTTTTATATTTAATTGGCAAATCTTTTGTCTCTTTAGAATTTTATAAAAATAGGAACAAATCTATTCAAGAGATTTTTGAACACGAGATGAGTAAAGCTCAACCGTATTTAAAATTTGATAAACAAAATCATTTTCCGGCTGGTTGGATTCATGTTGGTCAAGAAAAGCGTTATTTGTCCAAGTATTATTGTTATTTATGGTCAGAAGTTTTGGCAGTTGATCTTTTTAATCAAATAAAAAAATGCGGATTAATGAGACCTGAGGCGGGGGAAAAAGTCAAAGAACTTATTTTAAGTAGAGGGGCTGGTCTAGATCCAATGAAAATTATAGTTGATTTTTTGGGGCGCAAACCACAACAAGACGCTTTTTTGCAGAGATTAAATTAATTGGGGAGATTTTGTGAAAACAATAGCATGGGTACTGGTACCATTATTTTTAACGAGTTGTTCAATTCCATTTTTAAATAAGGCTGAAAAAGATATGGATGTGTGTGCAATTAAAGAATTTAATGATGTTATTAATCTTTTTCCAAAGACTGCAGAAGAGATTAATCAAAGAGTGCAGAATTTGAAGATTGAAGTAAAAAGTGCCGTTCAAAAAATTATTGCTATTCCAAATGATAAAAGAATCTTTGCCAATACCGTACAGGCGATGGACGATATTGGCGTTTTATCCAGCAAAACGATGAGCCCTATCGGATTATTGCGGGAAGTGAGTCCAGAGGAGCCCGTTCGTAATGCGTCTTATGCCGCAATTCTTGAATGGCAACCCTTTGCGCAAGAAGAAGTTTCTAAAAATATTAAATTGTTCGAAGCATTTAAAGCTTACTTTGATGGCAATGCGAAAAAAGAAAAATTAAATGCAGAAGAACGTTATTATCTTGATGAAACGATGAAAGCTTATGTTCGTGAGGGTTTATTATTGTCATCAGATAAACTAGAACAAGTTAAAAAATTGCAAACGGAATTGACGGAATTAACTTTAAAATTTAGCAAAAATATTGCTGATGTTGATACAAGGATTACATTTTCCAAAGAAGAACTTGCGGGCGTTCCCGAATCAGTTATCGCATCATTGAAAAAGGATGAGCAAGGCAACTATTTAGCTGGAATGGATTACCCAACCGTCTTTCCGATTATGAAATTTTCTACCAATGCGCAAACGCGCAAAAAAATGTATGAAGCGTTTCAAAATCGAGCATATCCGGCAAATTTTCCTGTTTTGAAAAACATAATGAACTGTCGTGAAAAATTAGCGCACCTCTTAGGCTTTGAAAATTATGTTGCTTATGATCTTGATAATACGATGGCAAAATCGAGTAAAAATGTTCAGGAGTTATTACAAGATGTTATGAATAGGGCGCGAGATAAAGAGTCTCAGGAATTTAAAAATTTGGTTACAGATGTACCGTCATCGGTAGAATTAACAGAAGACGGTACATTGTTGCCTTGGGATGTAGCTTTTCTGAAAGAGGAATATAAGAAAAAAAATCTTGCTATTGATGATAAAAAATTGACTGAATATTTTCCGGTAGAACATGTTATTCCTACCGTATTATCAATTTACGAACACTTTTTAGGATTACGCTTTGAAGAATTTAATTGCGAAGGACTTTGGGCTTCGAAATTAAACTGCATTCGTGTTTATGATAACGGAAGATTGCGTGGTTTTCTGATTCTTGATTTATATCCTCGTCCAAATAAGTTTTCACATGCATGCATGGTTGATGTTGTTTCACCAAGACTTATTAATGAGAAGATTGTTTGCCCGGCACTTATTGCTATCTTGGCGAATTTTCCAGAGGGATCAAAAGAGTTTCCGGGATTGTTGAAATTTGGTGATGTTCGTACCTTCTTTCATGAATTTGGTCATGCCATGCATGGATTATTGGGTGCAACGCAAATGCATGGTTTTGCCGGTACGAGTGTGAAGTTTGATTTTGTTGAAACGCCGTCGCAGATGTTTGAAGAATGGTTGAATGATAAAGATGTGCTCAAAAAATTAAGCCATCATTATCAAACTGGCGAGTCTTTGTCTGATGACAACATAGAAAAACTGATTGAGTTGGATAAATTTGATGCTGGTGATCGTTACTTAAGGCAGATTGGATTAAGTCTCTTTTCCTTGCAATTATTTGATAATTCTGATCATGACATTCAAGAATTTTATAAAGAAATTATGACATTTACTCGTCCCAATATTGTTTTTGATGACAAAGATCATGGTGCTGCAAGTTTTGGTCATTTAACAGAATATGCTTCAAAATATTATAGTTATTTATGGGCACAAATATATTCTATGGATCTTTTTGAGACGATCAAGAAACAGGGTTTACTTAATTCTGAAGTTGGCAAAAAAGTCGCACATGAAATTTTAAGTAAAGGTGGCAGTGTTGAACCAGCTGTTTTACTGAGAAAATTCTTGGGGCGTGAGCCAAGTCAGGATGCATTCTTAAGACACTTTGGATTTGAATCCTAAAATCAATTATTTAATAAGAGCTTATACGAAAATTATTGCTTTCAACAAAATCTTCTCTTGCGCTCGTGGTGAGCTTGTCGAACCATACGAGCTTTTGTACCCTTAGGCTTTATTTTCGTACAAGTTCTAAGATTGAGGGGCGAGCTTTTTTAGTTCGCTCTTTTTTTTAATTTTTTCGCACTTCAATAATTTCACAAGAAGATACGCGTTTTGCCTTTTTCAGGTATATTATTGATTTTTTAATATTACAAAGAGTATTTTATTTATAAGTGGAAATTAATGGGGGTTGAGCATGAAATTTTTACGGCATAAATATTTATTATTTATTTCAATTTTTTTCTCTGTAATTAATGTTCTTGCATTATCTAAAGGTGAGATGGATCGATTGAGTCGTGAAATTCCTCTCATTGTTGAAAGAAAGCACGCTGAAAACATTGAAACATTGCGCGCTGAAATAAAAGATTTAACTGATTACAGTCAATGGCGTCGCGCTGCGTTGAAACCTGTTGCTCTTCAAGCAACATTGCGTAATCCAACATCGCTTTTGGTTAAAGCTGAAAAGAGTCTTGCTGAAAAAAATAAGATATTGGCTGAAAAAGAGGCTGTTCAAAGAGCGCAAGATCAAGCTCGGTTGGCGGAAGAAGCTGAAGAGGCGGAAGAAGCTGAAGAGGCGGAAGAAGAGGAGCCGGAAGAGCTTGCTGAAGAAGAGGGTATTGATGTATCTCAGCTTCGTGAAGCCTTAGAGGCGGAACAAGAGGCTGAACGTCAACGGCAAGATGAGCTTCAGAGAAGAGAAGATGAAACTCGCCGTCAACAATTATTATTTGAACAAGAACTTGCAAAGACACGTGAGCAGGCTCAAAGAGAGGCAACAGAACAACAAGAAGCCTTGCGGGTAGCACGTGAAGAAGGGCGAACCCTACAAGAAGAGTTGAATAGAATTCGAGATGAAAGATTGAGAGAACAGGAAAGAGTTGCACAAGAGCGAGAACGGCAAGGTGCATTAGAGACACAATTAAGAGGACAATTAAGTGCATTACAAACACAAATAGAAGCGAGTACGCGAGAACGAGAGAGTGAATTGGAGACTGCTCGTGAAGAAAGGCGAGTATTACAAGAAACATTAGAAAGAGTCCGCGAGGAAAGCGCAAGAGGACAACAGCAGGTTGCGCAAGAAAGAGAACGACAAGCAACATTAGAAGGTCAATTGAGAAACCAATTAGAGGAACAATCGAGAAAAGCGACAACAGAAAGAGGGACGCTGCAAGAGCAAATTCAGGGATTAGAAAAAAATATTAGAGCGCGTGAACAAGAGCTTGCAAAAACTCGTGAGCAGGCTCAAAGAGAGACAACTGAGCAGCAAGAGGCATTAATAACGGTACGTGAAGAGCAAGAAGAATTATTGGCATCAGCAACTGATCAACAACAAAGATTACAAACAGAACTGGAAAAAATTCGCGAAGAAAATAGAAGGATGCGCGAAGAAATTCAAGCAAGAGAAGTTGAAGTAAGCAAAGAGATTGAAGTTGCGCGGAAGGAAAAAGAAAGAAGAGAAAAGGAATTGCAAGAACAACTTGAATCATTAAGTGCCCAATTGCAAGCAGAAAAAGAAGAAAAAGTGAGAATACAACGAGAAAGAGTGCAGGCTGAAAGTGAATATAGGCAAGAGGCAGAGCGTGAACGAGTAATGACGGTTGAGCAAGCACAAAGAGCAATAGAAAGCAGAATGCAGGCTCAGCTTGAGCTGCAAGTTGCACAAGTTAAAGAATTGAATGCTGAAATTGAACAGCTTTCGAAAGAGTTAAGAGATAAAGAGGTAACATCTTCAAAAGAATTATCAGCGGTTGAAGAAAGTGCGCGAAAGAAACTTGAACAAAAGAACGAAGAGTTGCAAAAAAGAGAGCGAGAAGTTGCTGAAAAAGAAAGTGCTTATAATAAACTGCAACAGAGTTTTGACCAATTATCACAACAAATCAAGAAATTGAGTGAAGAGAAAGAAAGTCAAGCGCAGCTTCGAGAAGTTACTGAACAAAGAGTTCGTGAGCTTGAACGATCGTTGGCGCAACAAACAGAAATGCAATTGGAGAAAACGCAAAGAGAACAAGAACAAGAGAGAGCGTTAAAAATTGTACGAGGAGAGCTGGAAGAGCAAACACGAAAAGATGAAGCGGAAAAAGAAAAATTAAGGAATCAGATTCAGAGATTAGAAAGAGAAGTAGAGCTCAGTCGCGAACAATCAGAGAGGAAAAGTGAAGAACAAGAAGAATTATTAGCATCAGCAACTGATCAACAAGAAGGATTACAAACAGAACTGGAAAAAATTCGCGAAGAAAATAGAAGAGTGCGTGAAGAAATTCAAGCAAGAGAAGTTGAAGTAAGCAAAGAGATTGAAGTTGCGCGGCAGGAAAAAGAAAGAAGAGAAAAAGAATTGCAAGAACAACTTGAATCATTAAGTGCCCAATTGCAAGCAGAAAAAGAAGAAAAAACTAAGATGCAACAAGAAAGAGAACGAGAAATTATTGAACGCATTGATTTAAAAGGTGGTATTGAAAAATTACGTTTAGAGTTAGCCCGCGCTCAAAAAGAGAAAGATGAGAATGAGGCAAGAGCCAGTGCTGCGGTTCGAGAAATAGAAAGTCAAAAAGGTTTATTAGAACAGCTTCAAGAACAAATACGTGAGCAAAAACAAGGACGAGAATCTGTTGAAAAAGAATTGAAAGCTGAGATTGGGCGATTAAGTGAAGTAGCTGTACAGGTTGAAAGAGAGCGTGATCAGGTTAAAAAGAATTTAGAGAAATATCAAGAAACTGCAGAGCGTGAACGTGTAATGGCAGTTGATCAAGCTCAAAAGGCAGTGGAAAATGAAATGCAAGCTCAGCTTGAGGTGCAAGTTGCACGGGTTAGGGAGCTGAATGATGAAATTGAAAGACTTTCTCAACAGTTAAGAGATAACGAAGTAACATCTTCAAAAGAGTTATCAGCGGTTGAAGAAAGTGCACAAGGGAAGATTGCACAAAAGATCGAAGAATTACAAAAACTGAAACGAGAATTTGGAGAGAAAGAAAGTGCTTATAATGAGTTGCAACAAAGTTTTGACCAATTATCGCAACAGATGAAAAACCTGAGTGAAGAAAAAGAAAGTCAAGTTCAGCTTCGAGAAGTGACTGAACAAAAAGTTCGTGAATTGGAATCGGCATTGCAAAATATGCAGCAAGAACGGGATGGGGCACGTGATTCAATTGGTTTATTAACGATTCAAACAAGAGATCAAGAAAAACGACTTGAAGATATGGCGAATGAGTTGCGGAAAATTCAAGAAGAACGAGATGCATTAAAAACGAGTCGCGAAACCCTTGAAAGCGCACAAGTTGATTTAAGAACCGATATGCGAGGATTACAAGACCAATTAGAGGGCAAGGATCAGCAACTCGAGTTATTAAGAAATGAAATGGAAAGTGCGCGAGAAGATATTAAACGAAGAGAGGAAGCCGCGCAACTTGTTGAAAGAGAGCTTAATCTAACTCAGAGAACAGTTGATGAAATCAAGAATGTATCTCGCGCAATGGAACAAGAAATGACTGGATTGCGACAGCAGTTGGATGTTGCACAAAGTGAACTGGTTGCATCGCGAGCAGAGCAGAATCGTTTGCAGAAAGAAATTGTAGAACAAAAGAATGTTCAGCAAAAGAGCAGTAAGTCTCAGGCACTATTACAAGAGATGATGGTTAAAGAAAAAGAAAATGCTCAAAAATCTGAAGAAGCTCTCCGAATTTTAGAAAAAGAGAATAAAACATTAAAAGAGCAAATAGATGGTTTTCAAGGAAAGATGGGTTCGTTATTGAAAGATATTTTGGGCGCAACGTATCAAGAAAAATATCCTGATATTAAGATCAGAAGTTATGAAGATTATGCACGGGTTCTTGAGCACGAAATAAAGAGTTTTAATACAAGAGAAGAAAAGCAGCAGTGGCTTAAGATACGAGAAGAATTGAATCAGCAAATCAGCGATCTTGCCACTGAAAATACTAAATTGAGAGATAAAATAGAGCGTGCTGATAGGTTGGAGCGCATTCATGATCGTGATGTAAGCCAAATTGAAGAACGAAATCAAAGGATTGCGCAATTAGAAAAAGAGCTTACTGATATAAAAGGGACGAGTAAAAATAGCATTGAAGATTTAACACATAAAATTGCTTCGGCTGAAAAGCAATTGGAGACAATAACTCTTACGCTTCAGGAAAGAGAAAGCGATTTAGGCAAGGTCAATGATGAATTAAGCCAAATTAATCTTAAATTAGAAGATTGCATAAAAGAGAAGAATGAAATAAAAAGCGAATATAACCGATTATTGAAGAATTTTAGAAGGTGTAGCGAAATAGAAAAGAAAGAGAAAGAGTTCGCTAAAGAGTTAGAAAGTAAACTTGAAAGCAGTGAAAAAGAGCGAATTTCATTGACAGATAAATTAACAAGTCTTTTAGAACAACAAGTTGAGGCGCAACAGATGGAAGAATTGCTTGAAGAAATGAGAAAAGAACCTGCGGTAAAGGAAGTGATTTCACCGGAAGTTAAAGAAGAACCAGCTGAAGAAGGGGTGAAAAAAGAAACAGAAGTTTCTCGTGCGATTGAAGAACCACAAGAAGTAGAGCCGGAGCGTCCTCTTGAGCGTAAAGAGCAACTTAAATTGTTATTGAATGCGGAAATTAGATGTTCTGCTGGTAAATTATTTGAAGAACAACTCAATGATCTTCTTGCTCGTTTGTTTGATCAAAGAAAATTATTGAGCGAATGGATTAATCAATACTTTGATGCATCAGAAGGTGAAAAATATGACCGACTCTTATCATTAATGCAAATCATAAAGAATATTAATGAAATGAAAAGTCGTTTTGCTTGTGAATTTTCAGGTTCGGATCTTGGAAAAGACATGGTGGTTTATGCAAATAACTATGCCAATCATCTGGTTAATCTACTGCGTGATCTTTTAAGCGATGAACGTTTAGCAAGCAAAGATGTGTATCTTAAAAAACTTTTACTTGCTTCCCCAGAATTAAAAGCACCAAAAGATCTTTATAAGGTGTTGCGGGCTCGTTTTGAAAATTATGTATTAACAGATGAAAAAGATGTTTATACGCAAAGATTGAAACTTGGCCGCCTGGAGATTGGAGATGATCTTTTGACATCTCGTGAAGACTTTGAGGTTGCACGAAAATTTATTTGTGAATTACCTCGAGATTTAAGAGAGCTTATTAATTCTTATCTCAAGGAATTATATTTATTGGCAAAAAGTGGAAAATTACCGAAAAAGATTCAGCTTGATCGAATTGATCAAATTAAAGATACAATAAAGTCTAAATTTAAGCCTTTCGTAAGTCATTGCATGGTTTTTGGACGACGTATGTCTGGCATCAAAGACAAAGAAGCATTTCGTTGGCAGGTTATAAGTGAGCAGGCTCAAGAGGTTTGCCAAAGGCTGCATAGAATTGAAGCTATTCTCAATAAAATAGATACATTGCATATTCTCGGCAATGAAGTTGAGCGTGGTAATGCAATTATCCTTTTAAATCAGATTGAACAAGAACTTTCAAAATTAAATACAAATATCATATGTCCAATTTATAAAAGTTAATTAAATCTTGCAGAATGGAGGACTAATTAATCCTCCGTTCTTTTTTTTAAATATTTGCTGAACGCCAAAAAGCATGCTAGGGTTTGAGAAAAGGTAACCTTTTTGCAAAAAGGAGAATAATTGATGAGCATAAAAAAACGATATTTACTCGTAGTTGCCTTGTTGGCTCATTCTGCAATTCATGCAGATGTTTATAGTCGTTCTTATCTTACTATTCGTCCTCGTTTTGAGCTTAATTTTCCTGAACGTTTAGTTATGTTCAGAGGAAGATGTGATGATCGCAAAGATGGTAAAGGTGGCGCATTTCAAGCAGCCGCTTTTTTTGGTAGAACAGTAAGTCCAACTGAAATAGCGAAATATTTCTTACCTAACGGTAAAGATTATATAACGGTTGGTGAAGATGCGTCACAGTCTGCGGTTAGTAGAACGCGTGATATAAATGCTTTTCACTTAGGTGTTTTGACTGATGATGTTTTAAGCCCTACAACATATCAAGCAGCAGAAACTGCTGGATACACCAATTTAACTTTTGAAAGTAAGGTTGCATTTTGTCCACGTCAAACAGTTATGGGCATTGGGCTTGCTTATCAACAGCGGCTGCCTAAACGCTTTTGGTGGGATATCGCAGCTCCGATTCAAAGCATAAAAAATCTTTTAGGCGTAAAAGAATATATTTACAACAAAGGTGGTGGTGTTGGTGGTAATGTTGATGTTCCCAATGGGTATTTTGCTAACGCATTGTGTGCGCTCGGTGATTGTAATGCCAATTTAAAATATGGTCGCATTGTAAGTCGTGAAATGAAAAAAACGCGGTTATCGCACATCGAATTGCGTGTTGGGCGTGAAATTTCTGAAGGTGACATTAATCCCTTTGGTGGCTTTGTTGGCCTTTATATTCCTTGTGGCAACAAACCTTTAGCTTATTATATGTTTGAACCGGTTGTAGGAAATAATGGTCATTGGGCATTTATGCTTGGTGGTTACGGCAAGGTTGAATTACTGCGTGATGATAGAGATCGTACGTTCACAACCTATTACCATGCATTAACGCGTTATTTTGCACCAAATCATCAGCGACGTTCATTTGATCTTAAAGGTAAGCCATGGAGCCGTTATTTAAAAGTTTGGAAAAATGATAATGATGGCCAAAATTTAGCGATTGCTGATTTAAATTCTCATCTTGATTATCTAATTAATTATACTACGTTATGTGTGCAAGTTCAGCCATTATACTCATATGATTTTAATATAGCTTTTGATTATCGAGATCGTGGTTTTCATGCAGAAGCCGGGTATAATTTTTATGCTCGAAAAGCCGAAGAAATCCGCTTTGATCGTCCAATGAATGGGGAAGTTGGCTTATTGGCGTTGCATGAGTATTTGAGTGGCAATGACGCTGTTCCTCGTACCTATCAAGGGTGCACCATTGAAAATGAAATTCTTAAACCAAATGTTGCTCGATATGTTGATGAGGTGATAAATCCAAATGGCGTTAATGCATATACAACATTTATTCCAATCACTGTTGATGATTTAAATCCAAATTCAGGTGCATCACCAGCATGCATTTCTCAAACTATTTATGCAGCACTTGGTTATGAGTGGCGAGATTTAAAGTTTCCAACATTTATCAATGGTGGCGCATCATATGAATTTACGAATGATAATACTTCTGTTCGTCGTTGGACTATTTGGTTTAAGTTTGGCGTCTCTATTTAATTAAACAGACAATTTTCTAAAAAGAGAGGGTTCACTGATTCTCTCTTTTTAGTTTTTTTTTAAAATTCTTGTTTTTGAATTTTCTTTTTTATTAAAGTCAAAAAAGAGGCGAAGGAGTATTTATGAAAAATATTTTTTCTTTTTCCATTTTATTTGGTTCCCTTTGTGCGCAGCAACAGCCAAATAGCATTAATAATCTCATTGAATTGTTTGCTGACAGAAGAATTAATATTCCTCGGGGAATCTTTAAATGGAATAATATCGATTTAGCCGAGAGAGACAAAATTGTTGCTATGGCTAAACAAGTCTTGGAAGATACATCAAATCAACTAGAAAAAGCAAAATTAGATCTAGAGGTCTTAGCAGATATGTCTTCTGTTGCGCTTGATCGTGTCCAGTTGGGGTCGGATGAAAATTTAGCAATGTTAGCTGATGTTTTGGTGCAACGCGAAGAAGAAAGAGGGAAAATACAAAAACAAAGTGAAGCGTATCAACAAGATATTAAGATTTATGGAGATCAAATTAAAGCCTTAAAAACTGCGAGTGGTGCTTCAGTTCCGCCGCCACCACCGCCACCACCACCTCTTCCTCCTGTTACAAAAGGTTTGGCTGGGGGTGCAGCTCTTGATTTAAGTGCATTACAACAAGCAGCGCAGCAAAGAGCGGAGCGTCTTGGGGGTACCGATATTGATCAGATGGTTCAATCCCAAAAAGCGAGCGATCAATTGATTGCTGAGCTTAAAAAGGGAGTGAAGCTGAAGGAGCGCGTTGTTAAGGAAAAGGAAGAGCGCGAATTAGACGATATTAAAAAAGATTTAGAAAAATTAGAATCACGTTTCGAACAAAAAAAGATTTCAGAGGCAAGTTATAATATTTTAAAAGGAAAACTTGAAGATGAACGGAGCATCTTAGAGGGTAAGCCAAAAAATTTTATAGAAGAATTGCAAATGCGTTTTAAAAAGGCTCAATCGGCTGGATAAGATAATAAAATATTGTTTAAAAAAAGAGAGAATCAAACCCGGTTCTCTCTTTTTCATTTAAATTATTTTGATTGCTTTATGGAAATTGCTTGATGCCAGTTTTTTTCCAATCGGATAAAAATTTTTCCATACCACTATCTGTTAATGGATGTTGAAGTGATTTTTCAAATACATCACTAGGAATTGTTGCAACATCGGCAATAGCCATAATTGCTTCATTAAATCGATCAATTGATCTGATCGATGCGGCGATAATTTGTGTAGAATAACCATAGTTATCAATCATGTCACGAATTTCATAAAGAAGTTGCGTGCCATCTGCGCCAATATCATCAAGTCTTCCGATAAAAGGAGAAATATATTTTACGCCGAGCTTGCACATAAAAAGTGCTTGTGCGAGGGAAAAAACGAGAGTGATATTGATTTGAATTTTTTCTTTAACTAACTTTTTAATAATTTCGTAATAATCTGCATGACAAGGAATTTTAACAACAATATTTTTAGCTATTTTTGAGATTTTTTGAGCTTGTAGATAAACTTTATCAGCGCTTTTTTCCGTTATTTCAACACTAATATCGCCAGGAACTATTTTAACTAATTCTTTTATGATTTTTTCTGGCTTTTCTTTTTCTTTGGATAAATGTGTTGGGTTTGTTGTTACACCATCGATAATGCCAAGCTGAACATACTTTTTTATCATTTTCATATCAGCCGTATCGAGAAAAACTTTCATAAATACCCTTTTTTCTTTTTCTTAGCTTAGACACTGTGGTTTTAGGATGCAAATTTTATCGTTTTTTTGAATATATTTCTCAGCTAGTTTATAGGTATTTTAGTGAAAATTATTGACAGATTGAAAATTTTTGATATATTTAAATTGTAGGCGTGGGCTGAGTAGAAGCTTGGATTTATGCTTTTTAATGGAGGTTTTTTGTGAAAAATTTTTTATTGCTTTTTTTAGTGTTTTTTATTCCTACTTTCTTATCTGCTGAATATATTGTTTGGCGTCAAGAAGGGGAAAAGGCTTGTTTATTATCTTGTGATGAGTTTAAGCATGCTTATGAAATTATTAATACCTACCGTTTTCCGATGTATGTGTATAATGACCATATTTCGGAAGATGAAAAGATTCAGTTAGATAGTGATGAACAATCTTTTATTCAAGGTAAAATTCAGGAGCGATTAGGAGCAAATTATATTTTATCCTTTATTCCGACAACATTATGCGAGTTGTATGCAGCAAAACTGAGTATGCAACAAATAGTGATAGCCCATTTGGGTAAATTAATAAAAAGGGGTTTTTTTGATAGAAGACACATATTTGCTTTTCAGACATCTCACGCTGCTATTTGTGTAGATAGTGATACATCAACGATGGAGGATGATGGATTTTTGTGTGATTTTATGCGTGAAAAATTAGATACTTGGCTCGATCAGCATGAAAAGATAAAAAGGGTACTTCCTTTATTGAACTTGCCATCTGAATTGGTTCGACATGTTATAAGTTATATTGATTTTCCAAGTTTATTTGATAAAAAAGAACTGGCTATCTTTTTAAAAAAACACCGCTTGTTTAAAGCTTTTGATGGTGAATTTTATGAGATGAGTGATTTTTTCTTTTGTAAACGAGATATAAGAGAAACTTATCCTTCGGATGAAAATTGTACGTTGATTTGGCATGATTTTTTTAAAAATTTTAATGAAACACTCTTTTCTGATTCTCTTATATGTTTTTCGCGCGCACTTAATAATGATTTAATACCGCTTTATGCGCAATTGCGTTGGCCAGCCATTGATTTGATTAATCAGCTTTTATCTGAGTTAAAGTTATTTATTTCAGCACATCAATTTTTAATTGGACATGATGTGAAACATACATGTTTTGAAGAAGTAGGATTTGTTTTAGATAATCTTTTTTCACGATTTGCTGATCAATTTTTAGTAAATGCAATTTTAAATGAAAGAGATAATCCCAATGATTATTTTATGTATCGTGGTTCGGAAAAAAAGTATGTTATCGTAGGCGAAAAGGAAAAACTTACGAAAAAGCATGTAAAGAAATTTTCTTATTGTTTTGGATATTTATTAGGTGGCGCAAATAACGATAGAAGTTATTTTGCTGAGGACGGTGAAATAAATATGCCAGGTGCTGTTGCGGGAGAATTTATAGCAAGTGCTCCCTTTGGATTTGCAATAAAAATAGATAAAAAATTTTATCGCGACAGTATTGTGAGTGGTAATAAACTTTTTTTTATTCCTCCTTGTAATGCATTGCAAGCATTTTTATTGGGAGTAGGTGAACTATTTCATGGTCGCACCTGTTATACGTGTGATAGAGATCGCGAAAAAAAGATTGAAGGGTTTGGTTTTGCTGTGAAAACCGATTGGTTGTTGGATGTGATTTATCAATCAAAGCTTTGTGCTGAAAGTTTAATAAAAGCCTTGAAAGAATATTTGGTCCAAAACGTTGTATATATAAAGTGTGAAAAATAACTTTAATAAGTGTTTTTTTAATTTTTATGAAATTTTTGGAGGATTAATTGTGAAGAAATTATGTTCATTTATTTTTATTTTAGGGCTTATTTTTTCTTGTAATTCGATGAAAAAGCAACTTACATGGGAAGAAGCTGTAAATCATTGCGAATCTTCTATTAAGGGAAAAAAAGCAAAATGGGATTCAGATCGACGACAAAAAGAAGAGTTGCCTGATTTGGAGATAAAAAAGCTTCATCGAGAAACTTTCGATTCTTATGTAGGTAGATTGCATCTTATAGCGAACTTTCTTGCTTGGCAGGATCGATTGATTGTTTCAGTAGCGTCTCTTAGATGGGCGGTACAAGAAAATTTGCGACTGGTTGATTTTTTTAATAAACATTTTTCATGGTTGAGCAAGCGGCGTGATAGCGATGGAGATTATTCTTATGAAGTTGATATTAAAGATTCTCCTGAATTAAAAAGTATTAATCTTATATTAGAAAATGCCGACAGAAAGAATTTAAGCATTGTACAACGAATACGATTGCTAGATTTTTTAATTAGCAGAGTTGCTGATAAACAGTTGCAGGCAGCTTTATATATAAAAAAGACGGACTGTTATAAAGATTTAGCGGATGAATATAAGGAGGAAGCAGTAAGATTGTTTTCAATGATGCCTGAAGTTGATATGAACAGTCTGATTGATTGTATAAGAGAATACTGTTATCCTGCGTGTGCTTATTTCATATTGATGGATATTTCTCGACTTAAAGAGGGAGTGGTTCATAACGTATTTTCGGAAGACAAATATGCATCAGCCTGTGACAGGCTGGTTAAGTTTTATAAAGATTTGAAACCAAAATTTGATAAACTTTATGAATCATCGATAGAAAAATTTTCTAGATTAACTCAAGATAATCCAGAAAAACGCAAAAGCTGGTTTTTTAAAGGAGAAGATTTACTATCCCATTTATTATCTTTTGAAGATCCTGATAAAAAGATTCCTCATGAAAAAATAGAAAAAGAAGAATCTTGCATCGAAAAAACTGAAAAGATTACTAAAATTGGTAAGAAGAAAAGATATTCTCGCAAAAAGAAGGGCAAAAAAAAGAGTTTAGTGTTTAAAGAGGAATCAGAAAAGGATGATGCAGAAAATGTTTTATGCGAGGATCTATCTTCAATTTCCATTGCAAGTGAATCAGATGAATTTAATTTGAACTTTGATTTTCCTCGTTCTGAGCCTATTTTTCAAGATTATGATTTTCGCGTATTAGATTGGCATAATGATGAGGAGGAAGCTTTTAAGCGCCAAGGATATTGTGATCCGGCAAACCCCAAATCATTATTGCCAAAAAAAGAGACTATTATTCGTCACCGTCTTCCTTTTTGCATTGAGCAGGAATTTAGACATTTAGCTATTGAAAATGATTATCATAAAAAAGGTAGAGACTATCGCGTGCTTAATTTTCCTGGTGCAATTAAGATTCCGGGGGAAGAAATGCTCATAGGATATTTTGCAATTGCTTACAATAAGGAAACGCAGACAGTGATTCATCGCTTTTTTCATGATAAGAATGAACAAGATTTAAAAGAAGCAATAGATAAGGGAAGGCCATTTTTGGAGCAACCTGAAGAAGTTTTAATTGAAGAAGATGAAAAGAAGGCGATGTCTTCATCGGAAGAATATACAATTATTGAAAATATGTTTCTGATTAAGATTACTGATAAATTTGGGGTAGAATACATTTTATTTAAGGGACACAAGATTTAAGAAAATCTCTATTTAAAAAAGTGGCCGAGTTAAATTGAAAACTCGGCCACTTTTTTACTTAATAACAAAATTTATAAGTCGGTTTGGTACAAAAATAGTTTTAATAATTTTTTTGCCTTCAAGCCATCGTTGCGCTACTTTATGGGCTTCTGTTAGAATCATTTCTTTAGTTGTGTCTTTTTCAGTTTCAAAACTTGCGCGTGTTTTTCCATTTATTTGAATGACGATCGTTACGGGTTGTGAAGCTACGAGTTTTTTGTCGTATGTTGGCCATGTGCATTCAGAAAGTTTTTTATTAAATAATTTTTCTAATAATTCACTGGTGATAAATGGAGCGAAGATTGATAAGGAGGTTAAAATCGCCTCTGCGCTCTTTTTGCTGAGTCGTAACTCTTGTGTGCTTGCGTCATTAATAAATTCCATAGCGGCCGAAATCGCTGTGTTGGGTTTGAAATTTTCAATTCGTTCTTGGAATTCTTTTAAAAAGATGCTCACCCGTTGTGATGCTTTTTGATCTTCTTTTTCATTATCGGGCAAAATAGTTTGAGGATTGGTAAAATAATTCCAGAATTTATTAAGGAATCTGCGCATTCCTTCTAGTCCATTATCTTGCCACTCGCAATCAAGTTCTGGCGGTCCCATAAACATGATATATAAACGGAGAATATCTGAGCCATAAGCACTCACGATGTCGTCAGGATTAACAACATTGCCTTTTGATTTGGACATTTTTTCAACTTGGCCGCTTTTTTCTGAATATTTGAGAATCATGCCTTGATTGAAAAGTTTTTTAAATGGTTCATCAAAAGGCAAATAGCCCAAATCAGCAAGAACTTTTACGTAAAAACGAGCGTAAAGAAGGTGTAAAATAGCGTGTTCAATACCACCAACATAGAGGTCAACTGGAAGCCAATAAGAAATTTCTTCAAGTGTCCATGGTTTGTCTTTGAGTTGTGGATTTGGATATCGTAAAAAGTACCAGCATGATCCTGCCCATTGAGGCATCGTATTTGTTTCTCTTTTTGCAGGTCCACCGCATTGGGGGCACGAGGTATTAACCCATTCTTTGATAGCTGCTAAAGGAGATTCTCCAGTGCCAGTAGGTTCATATTTTTCAACATCGGGAAGAAAAACTGGTAATTTGTCTTCTGGTACCGGAACGATTCCACATTTATCGCAATAAATCAGTGGAATTGGTTCTCCCCAGTAACGTTGGCGTGAAAATATCCAATCACGTAATTTATATTGAACTTCTCTTTTTCCAATACCTTTTTCTTCAATATAATTGCATATGGTTTCTATGCCACTTGTTTTGGCATCCAAGCCGCTGAGAAAATCACTGTTAATTAAGGTGCCTTCACCTGTGTAAGGTTCAATGAGATTTCCTTGTGCATCTTTTTTTGCTTCAGGAGAATCGATAACTTGTACGATTGGTAGATCATGTTTCTTGGCAAATTCAAAATCACGTTCATCATGTGCTGGAACGGCCATGATCATGCCAGTACCATAATCAGGTAAGACGTAACTGGCTATATAAATGGGAAGTTTTTTTTCTGATATTGGGCATTTTGCATAGGCGCCCGTAAATACGCCACTTTTTTCTTTATCAAGTTGTCGCTCGAAAGATGACATTTTTTGCACTTTCTCGCGATAAGCGCGCACTGCATCAAATTGTTCGGGCGTTACAATATCAAGTACGTAATCGAGTTCAGGAGCTAAGACGAGATATGTTGCACCAAAAATAGTATCGGGGCGTGTTGTAAATACGGGAAGCTCGATTTCATTTCCATGATGATCTTGCGTTTTGAAAATAATTTTGCAACCATAGCTTTTGCCAATCCAGTTGCGTTGCATCTGTTTAACTTTTTCTGACCAATCTAATTTATCAAGTCCATCTAAAAGTTTTTCTGCGTAATCAGTGATTTTTAACATCCATTGTGGAATCTGTCTTTGTATGACATGTGTACCACAACGTTCGCATGCACCATTAATAACTTCTTCATTGGCAAGACCTGTTTTACAAGAGGGACACCAATTAATCGGCATATTTGCACGATAAGCTAATCCAGCTTTATACATTTGTAAAAAGATCCATTGTGTCCATTTATAATAATCAGGATCAGTCGTATTTATCTCTTTAGACCAATCATATAAGGCGCCAATTTCAGTGAGCTGTCTTTTAAAATTTTTTACATTTCTTTCGGTGCTTACGCGTGGATGAATTCCTTCTTTAATTGCAGCATTTTCTGCTGGCAGACCAAAAGCATCCCATCCCATTGGATGAAGGACGTTGTATTTTTGAAGCCACTTTATGCGTGTATAAATATCTGAAAGGACGTAACTTTTCCAATGTCCTATGTGAAGTCCTGCTCCTGATGGATAGGGAAACATGTCGAGACAATAATATTTTTTAATATTTTCTGTTGATTGTTGTACGTGTATGATTGATTTTTCTTCCCACCGTTTTTGCCATTTTTTTTGAATTTTTTGTGGCTCGTAAGTCATTTATTATCCTTGGACAAGATCTTTTTTATAGTGCCAAGTATAGCACAGTTGAAATAATAGCCGTAATAAGTGTTGGCATTTTGATTGATTTAAAGCCTAAGAATTTATAAGCCAAATTGCATGCAGTTATCATCATTACAATAGGGTAAATGATGCTTGCAACAGGTCCAATTGAAAGACTCATGGCAGCGCTGAGTCCCATCGTTGATGGAAAATAAGTAGCAAGGTGAACGGCGATGAGTGATTGTATGTAGCTCAGCTTATTGCGAGAAACATTTTTTTGAATGTATTCACTTACAACAACCATTAATGCAATAGCTGTTGAAAAGCATGCCATAAATACAGCAGTAGCCATAAACAAAAGACCCCAGGGTCCGAGAATTCGTAAGGCAATTTCGCGTAAAAGTTCGCCTTCATTTATATAGGTTAATCCGTAACTCTGTTTATTGCCGACCCAGGCGAGGCCAACATAGACTATGCCAAGAAGTGCGCTTCCAAGTAATCCGCCATATAACGAAGCGCGCAAAGTGGATTGTTGACTGAGTTTTTCTTGAGAATCTTTTTTTAAGAGATTGATAACTATTGATCCGAAAAAGATGGTTCCTAAGAGATCGAACGTAACAAATCCATATTTGCTTTCACGCCAGAAAATTTCCCAGAGTGAACTGGTGGTTGGTATAACGGTGCCGGTTTTGAACATACCAACAACGATAATTACCAGAAGTGCTATGATAAGTGTTGGGCTAATAATTCGACCAAGTAAAGAGATAACCTTACTTTCTTTAACAGTTGCTAAAAATGTAAGTAGAAGAAATGCGATAGCAAAAGGAGCGAGGCTATTGTTTGGTAAAAATTGCTCAAGCATGGTATGAGAGAGTGTAATGATGCGAGGAATGACATTAAGTGGGCCGATGATTAACATGATCAGAAAGATGAGTGCTTGCCCTGGAATTTTACCGAGTCGATTAAAATATTCATTGTAATCACCATTGAAAAGGACGACTGCAATTAAGCCTGCAATTGGCATGATTACTGACGTTAAAATAAATGAGAAATTCGCCCAGGTAAAATGGAATCCTGCGCGCATGCCAACATTAATGGCAAGCATAATATTGCCTGCACCAAAGAGCATGGAAAATATTGCGAGGCCGATTATACAAATTTCAGATATTGTTACTTTTTTCATTGGAGCATCCTTGTAAATTAATAGTGGATGGTTAATGAGAACTCTTAATTTTTAGATTATATCATAGATTGAAAATAATTGTGATAAGATGATTTTTATGAATTTTTTATAAAGAATAAAAAAAGACTTGTTATTTTTTTATTCTTGTTCTAATGTTTTTTCAATTCATCTGTAATTAAGCAGTGCGGTGGAATGGGAGATGTATGAGAGCGAGGGCCTTGGTAACAAGGCCTTTTCCCTACACGCGCTTGCAATTTAGAAATTAATAGAATAAGTTTACCAACAAACATCTCACAGGGGATGAATATGCAAAAGCAATTATTCACACAGCCAAGTCCAGCGGTTCAAGATGAGCAAATTTTAGTCATACGTCGTGATATTGTTTTTCAGCCTGAGCCGGCATGGTATGGTTTGAAGCAGTTGGATTATGATTGGTATATGTGGGCTATTGAACGTCATGGACAGTTTCAGTCGCGCATAGCAATGGAAAATGATCCACATTATAAACAGATTATTCCATATTTGGTTTTTACTCATGAAGATCATGTTTTTGTTGTGCAACGGAAATCAACCGCATCCGAACAACGGTTGGCGAGTAAATTGAGTGTTGGCATTGGTGGCCATATTCGAAAAGAAGATTTATTAGGTTCAACAATTTTTGATTGGGCGTGTCGTGAATTTCACGAAGAAGTTGTCTATCATGATAAATTTGAATTTGAACCTCTTGGCATTGTAAATGATGACACCAATAGTGTTGGCCAGGTGCATTTGGGATTTGTCTTTTTGATCAAAGGGGAAACGTCAAATATTCAAGTTCGTTCAGAGCTCAAAGAAGGTAATATGGTTAAATTATCTTCAATTACTGATTTGTCAAAGTTTGAAACATGGAGTCAGTTAGTTTTGAAAGCATTGATATAATTATCTTTACTCCAAAGTTTTTAAACGTAATTTTAAAGAAGAACCGCACGAAGATCTTTTTATGATCTTCGTGCGGTTCTTCTTTTCTTATAATGGTAGTGCGGGCAATACTTTTTCCGATGGTTGAGGAATTTCTAAAGCATTGGCAAGTGTTGCGGTGACTTGGGGCATCCATAACTTTTGAGATATTACTTTGCGTTCATGAAGCCCTTTTTGATAAATAATGAGAGGTACATGTGTGTTGTACGAATATGGTGCGAGGTGCTTAGTCCCCCCCGTATATTTGCTGATGATGGTATAAGGCTTGATTTCTACTAAGAGATCGCCACTGCGTGTTGGGTAAACATTGTTTTTTAGAAGCCATTGAACGGTTCCTTGTGGTGGATTCATGTGGAGTAATTCTGCTTCCGTGTAAATATTTTGTATGCCGGGAGCTTTTCTAAAAGCTTGCTTGATTGCATTAAGAAGTTCATTTTTCTTATCCGGTGATAATTTTTTTATTAATTTTTTATTACAAAATACATGAGGTACCTTGAGACAGGCAATAGCGTCGTTGTATCCTAATTTTTTCTTTATTTTATTATTTACACTTTTAACAATTCTTTCTTCATCAAGGCGAAACGCTGAAGGATGCTGATCCTTGATGAGTTCAGGTATTGGCATAACGCCATGGTCAGCAGTTAAAACATAAAGTGTATCATCACTGGTAATAGTATTTACGTTATTCATGAAAGAATCTATTTGATGATCAAGTTGATAAATCATATCGACGACTTCTTGACTATATGGACCGTAAATATGGCCAACTTTATCAAGAGGGCTGAGGCTAATCCAGAGTAAGATGTTGCCATCAGGATTATTTTGATATTGTTGCTTAATATATTCGGTTGCCATGTCGAGCAAGGTTTCGTTTGCTATGGGAAGTTTTGTAAACCGCTCAGAAAACTCTTCTGGGTTAGTTGGCGAGGCCTGTGTGTTGATTATTTTTGGTTCACTTGCGTATCGATAGTCATGAATATGGGGAAATTGATAATAACGTTCATCGTTATAAATTGGCTTCCAGGAAAGACTTAAATTTTTTATTTTTTTATTCCATTGCGCTAGGATTTTATTGATAAGTGAGCTATTACTATTTGTTTCAAATTGTGCGGTTGATTCATTAAACCAAATTGCTGCGGCGGTTTTTCCTGCCATGCCAAATGTCGCTCGTGGTTTAAACGAGATAGCAAGTGCTTTATTATTTTTATTTTCAGCGAGGAATGGTGCATTAAGTGTTGGTAGCATAATATTTTTACCATTGTCATCTTCTGGTGCAACCTTGTTGCCATATTGATCAAGCCATTTATTGTAAATAATGCCGTGGTCTTTTGGAAGAGCGCCGGTGCCAATGCTTGCATGACCAACGGCCGTTGAAGTTGTTGCATAAGGCAAATATGCATTTGTGTAAACGACCCCATTGCGTAAAAGATTATAAAAACCATGGCTTAAATATGGATCTAGTTTCGGCAAGTAATGCGCTGCAAACTGATCAATCACCATGACGACAGTTATTTTTGGTTTTGCATTGACCAGATGACCAAATAAAAGCATGCATGCGACAAATAGCAACCTTTTTATCATAACTCCTCCACTTTTATTTTATAATTGCAAATTATTGCTATGGAAGTAAAGAGATTTAAGTTTTATATTCGTTTGTAGCTATAGGTAATGGGGGAAGGCTTTGATGGCTTAGTGTTATATTAAGAATTGAGGCGAGTGTTGCAGTTAGTTGCGGTGTCCAGACCTGTGTTTCTATTTTTTGTGCACGTTTGTTTGGGTGGTAAAAAATGAGAGGTACATGAAGGTTTTCTTGATATGGCGTGTTGTGAACCGTTTTGTTTTTTTCGTTTCTTAAAAGAGTGTTGCGTGCTACTTTAAAAATAAAGTCTCCGCTTCTTGAGGGATGAATGAGATTTTTAAAGAGCCATTTTTTTGAGCCTATCTTGTAATCTTTTTTAATAAAATCAATTACCTTGTACATTTTGGCGATGGCCGGGTGTTTTTTAAGCAGTAATTGAATATCAGCTAGGATTGATTGTTGAATCTGACTGTTACATGTTTTTATTTGCTCATGATTAACGTGAACAAAAGGGGTTCTCAAGTCTTTGATAAGATTGGAGTATCCATATTTCATTTCAAGAGTTTTGTTAATTTGTTCTTTAATTGTAGGAGCGTGAAAACTTTTTCCATTGGTAAATTCGGGAATTTGGATAAAACCATGGTCTGCGGTAAGTACATAAAGTGTATCCCGTGGGCTAATTATCATTGATACTTCATTCATAAATTCCTGTATGTAGCGGTCCAGGTGATAGATTGTATCGATAGCTTCCTTGCTTTGTGGGCCAAAGTAATGAGTTACTTGATCAAGGCTGTTTAAGCTGATCCATAACAAAATTTGCTGTGGATTTTCTTTCATAACATTTTTTAAATAGATCTCAGCTGCATTAAAAAGAAGTTTGTTGGTAATAGGTGACCGTATGAATATTTCCGAAAAGTTTGGGTCTGAATTTTTAATTGTTTTATTAATAAATGATTCAGGGAATGCATATGAATAATTATTTATATGGGGAAAGGTATAATATTCATTATTTTCATAAGCAAGTCTCCATGTAATGGGATAGTTAAACATTTTTTTGAGTTTGGTATTCATGGTGTTCAGCGTGTGTTCTGTTTCTTTTGTAAGATTATTTCCATGAAATTGATTATCTTTTGTTTCGAACCAGATAGCTGGTGTTCGCTTTCCAGCGGTAAGGAGGGCTGCATAGTTTTTAATAGAGAGTGCAAATGCATGATTATTTTTATTTTGTTTAATAAAGATATCATTGATTGTTGATTGGAGGAGAGATTGTGGTGCTGTATTTTTTACGGCTATTTTTTTTCCATTTTTAAACCAACTGGTGCCCACAATGCCGTGATCTTTCGGTAATGTGCCGGTGCTTAAACTTGCATGACCTGGTGCTGTTATGGGATTTGCGTGTGGGTAAAGTGCATGAGTGAACCAGGCTCCTTTATCTAAAAATGTTCGAAGGCCATAATGGAGATTTGTATTCAATTTATCAATTTGATATGCAGCAAAAGAATCAATAATAATAACGACAGTTAATTTTGGTTGTGCGGTGAGTGATGTTATGATGGCTAAAAGTAAAATACGTTTTTTCATTATGAACCTTTTGCTTTTATTTCGATTGTACGTTTGAAGAAAATTTTTATTCAAGTAAACTCTTTGGCATCTTTTTAATTGCAATTTTGAAGGGAGTTTTTATGAATAAACGATTGATGTTAACGTTGTTGATGGTAGGAATTATGAATGCTAACCGTGAATATTTATTTAGTTCTGAGTCGGTAACTGAGGGGCATCCCGATAAAGTGTGCGACCAAATATCTGATCGTGTTTTAGATGCATTATTAGAACAGGATGCATATTCTCGCGTTGGCTGCGAAACATTGGCGGCAAAAGGGGAGGTAGTTGTTACTGGAGAGATTACAAGCAATGGTACTATTGATATTGAAAAAATTGTTCGTCAGACATTGAAAGATATTGGCTATACAAATAAAGATTTTGGTGTTTCTTTTGACACCTGCAGTGTGCATGTTTCATTAAGCACGCAATCACCCGACATCGCTCGTGGTGTTGATGTGCGAGAAGATCATGAAGAGGGTGCGGGTGATCAAGGACTTATGTTTGGTTATGCATGTAAAGAGACGCCAGAATTGATGCCCCTTCCTATTAGTTTGGCCCATAAATTAACGCAACGGTTGGCAGAGGTTCGTAAAACTGGACAGTTGTCATGGGTGCGTCCTGATGGAAAATCTCAAGTTACGGTGCGTTATGTCGACGGAAAACCTCAAGATATAACTGCTGTTGTAATTTCAACGCAACATGATCCATCAATTTCACATGAAGAAATAATTAAAGAAATTAAAAAATATGTGATTCAGCCTATTTGTGGTGAGTATTTAACGAATAATACGCAATATTTTATTAATCCAACGGGCATGTTTGTAAGGGGAGGCCCTGAAGCTGATGCGGGGCTTACGGGGCGCAAGATTATTGTCGACACTTATGGCGGTATGGGGCGACATGGTGGTGGATGTTTTTCTGGTAAAGATCCTTCAAAGGTTGATCGTTCAGCTGCATATATGGCACGGCACATTGCAAAAAATATTGTCGCGGCAGATTTAGCTGATAGATGTGAAGTGCAGTTAGCTTATTCAATTGGTGTGGCAGAACCAGTTTCAATTTACGTCAATTGTTTTGGTACAGCTAAAATTGATGAAAAAAAGATTGAGCAGGCAGTGAGAAAAGTATTTGCCCTTAAGCCTGCTGATATTATTAGTTATTTGGATTTAAGGCGACCTATTTATGCAAAGACAGCGGCTTATGGGCACTTTGGTCGTGAAGATCAAGACTTCAGCTGGGAAAAGACGAATAAAATTGATGAATTAAAAAAGAACGTATTTTAATGAAAGGATCATTGGTGAAAAAATCATTTCTTATTTTGTACTTGAGTTCGTTTTTTATGCTACCAGCAATGGAGCGAGCAATTTATGATAAAGATACTATTGAATTTGCAATGCCTTATTTGCGCTGGGCGAATTTAGTTGTTCTTGATATTGACAATACTATTATGTATTCGAGTGACGTTCCAGAAGCGAATTGTCAATGGTGTGATGTTGCTGAAAAACGTTTACAAGAAAAAGGTTTTTCTAAAGCCGAAGCCTTTCAAAAAATGGTGTGGGGTTATGACTATTTTGGCCAAAAAGCAACGATGGTTCCTTCTGAACCAAAGTTTGTTGAATTCATTAATGATGCTCAAAAAATTGGAATTCCGGTGATTGCGATTACCGGCAGACCGGATATGATGCGTGAGGTAACAGTTAAGAAGTTGACATCGATTGGCGTCTATTTTTCTCATGGTTGCTTTAAAGGTTCTGATTTTAAACAAGCAAATGGAACCCATTTTATTGAGGGGATCATCTATAATGGTTATGCGGGATCACCACAAAAGGGTGAGTCATTAAAGTTATTTTTAAATACCGTGGGTTTGAGTCCAAAAAATATTTTAATGATTGATGATCGGCAGCATTGTTTAGAGTCAGTAAAGACTCACTTGCCTGATGTTAATTTTATTGGCATTCGTTATGGTCTATGCGATGAAGCATTTAAAAGTTTTAAGCCGACTCAAGAAATGTTGGATTTTATTGATGAGGAACTGACTCGAAAAACATTGACTTTTAAATAATATTGTAAAGGTACTGAAAAAAAAGAAGCGATATCAAACCGCTTCTTTTTTTATATTATTATATATAAAAAAACGTTAAGGCTTGTCTTTTTATGATAAAAAGTGAGAGTAGATATCTAAATTTTTTTAATGGTAAGATTGATTTTTATCGAAATATTGCGTTAACTGTAGTGAAAGATAGCGATAGTTGAGTAATGAATATGAAACGTGAAATTCGTTCGCGCGGAATTGTTATACGAAAACATTTTCCCCAAAAAGTATGTATATCGGTTCTTGATGAGCAATATGGTCATTTAACTGTAGTTCCTGCAAGTTGGCAATGGGCTTCTTATGCTTCGGTGGGGGCGGTCATTTCTTATGAACTTGTAGAGGAAAATGACGTTTTTTTTGTTAAACAAATTGAATTATTATCAATTCCAACTTATCAAAATGAACTCTTATTATTGTTTATGCATCATTTATTAGAAATTTGTTATTTTTATATACCAGTATGTAGTGGAAAAACAGAGTGTTTTGATCTATTATATTACATTATTAATGAACTTGATCATATTGCCCAAAAAACCACTTTGCAAAGGTTGTTATTAGCAAAATTACTCTTTATGATTGGTCAATATCCAGCAGATGTTGATCAGTTAACGATAAGTTCATTATTGTATAAGCCATATGGCGATCTAGTGACGTTGATATTAACTGATGAGCATAAAAGAGAGCTGGAAATTTTTATTTATCAATGCATTAAATTTCATCCATATGGACGATTGTTAAAAACGGTTAACTTTTTATCGCGGGTTAAATGATGAAAAGAATAATATTCTTATTGATCAGTTTATTTTTTACTGTAACTAACGGAGGATTTTTTGGCTTAGATCTTTTGAGTAAGCGGACGCCAAAGACTCAGTTTATTGTTACCGAATATGAAGAAAAAAAACAGAAACTTGAACGATTGAAAAAAGAGCTAGCCGATCTTGAATCAATTGAAAAAAGTATTGTAAATGAAATCAATGTGCAGCTTGAAGCTTTGGTAAAGGATGAAAAATTAATCAAATCAAAAAAATCTCAAGCATCAGTTTTGAGGGTAGATTTTCTTAATAAACAAGAGACATTTATTCGAGATATTAAACAGTTTTTGAATGAGTTTCAACAAATTCGTCGGCAAGAAGTTTATCATTTAAAGAAAAATGTTGAGGCTTTAGAGCGTTATATTGATAATCCGGTTTTTAGCGATTTGCGTATAGCGGATAAAGCATCATATCAATTTAGTGAGTTTCAAAATTTATCGAAGCAATTATTAAGTGCTCAAGAAGAATTTATTCGCTATCGAGATGAAAAGAAGCGCATTGAGGATGAAATTAGCAATAATACACGTCAATTTGAACAGATTGAACAAGAATTAAAGCAGAAAGAAAAAGAACAAGAAAAATTTTCTCCAGCTGTATCAAAAGAAAATGCTGAAGACTTGAGACAAAAAAGTGAGCTCATTGATTGGGAGATTAAATTACTTAAAGCGAAAAAGAGCTTTATCGAAGAGAAGGGGCTATCATTACAGCGGGAATCTGATTTAATTAATCTTCAGCTTTTTATCACGAAAATAAAATTAGATATTTTTAAAAAAGATTTATCAAAAGTCGATCGTAAATTATGGGTAAATGAATCTGATATTCAGTCGGTTCAAGCTGCCGTAGAGAAAAAAAAACAACAGAATGCTCAACGGCAAGAACGTTACGTACAAGAACTTGCTGAATTGGCTTCTGCGCGAGATAAATTGCAAAAAGAGTTTGATGTTCTCAATGAAAAGTTGCCAACGCCCGTTAAAGATTTGCGCCAATTAAATGAGTGGTTAGTAGAAGCAAAAGCCACGGGAGACGAGATTGGTTTTTATCATGTTGCATATTTAAATGATCGATTACAGACGATTGACAGAAGTATTGCATTAATCGAGGCTAAGCAGGCACTAAATAAGACGCAGATCTTTGGAGATGAATTGCAGCTTGAGGCGATGAAAGCTTGGTTGATCGTGACTCAGCGCAAATTAATGCACGACGATACAGACCGACAAGGAAAGCTTGATTTTTTTGTTTCAAAAAAAATAGATATCGACCGCGAATTGGATGAATATAAGAGTAAAGAGAATGCTATAACGAACTTAATGAGTCTTGAAACACGAGCGATCGCTCACATTAAGCAGGGAATAGAAACATTAAAGGATAAAAAATCAGACTTTGCAAAAAAATATGGTGAGAGTAATTATCAGTTGGTTATGGATCAATTGGCAAAATCTCAAAATGAAGTTAATGAGCAACTTAATTTAAATGGCCAACTTATAAAAATTTATTCGAGCATTACATCTTCCTTGTCTGACATAAAACGTCAATCTGAAATGATCATACGCAAACTTGAGGGTGTTGGTGGCATTTGGCAACGTTCAGCTGGGGCGATTACTTGGGAGGGTATTAAAAGTACGATTCCTGACATTAAATTTTTCTGGGAAGATTTAATTAATATTGTTTCTCATTCAAGCGCTACTGAGATAAGTCTTTGGTTTAAACAGATTTTTGGCGATCCTATTAATATTCTTAATATTATTTTTGCACTTTTGTTATTTGCGGCATTGTATTTTTTGTTGGCTATGAGTGTTCCCTTGCTCGGCAAGTTATTACGTAGGGCTCAGCGTAAGCATGGGTGGCAGTTTTTGTTAAACTCCTTTGCGGCACTATTTTCATTTTTAAACAGACATTTAGTGGGAATTTTTTTGTGGAGTGTCTTTTTTTGTGTAATGCGTTTTGGGGTGGTCATTGATTTTGGGGTTCGAGTAAAAGTTCTCTTCTATCTACTTTCAATACCATATTTATGTTATTTGTCGCATATATTTATGCGTGATTACTTAATCGATAATGGCAAGTTTATGAGCGATGCTTTTCGTGAGCGATTTTCGTGGATTTTCCAGTTGTTTATGTTCGCTACGATTATTATTTTGTTTTTTAGAGAAGCTTTTATTATAACGACATATGGTCACTCTGAGTTACCAACCATTTTACTCGCGATTTATTCAATCATAACACGTGCTTCACTTGTTTTTCTCATTATGACTAAAGAGTTAATTCTTGATGCGCTGCCAAATCGCGGTAAGATTTGGTTGTTTATCAAAGAGCAGATTAATCAATATTATTTAATTTTCTTAGTTATTATTATTGCATTGATCATTATGAGTGATCCATTTGTCGGTTATAGCAAATTGGTTACTTCAATGTTACAGGGAACTCTCTGGACGATCATACTGATTGCACTTTTTTGGTGGGTGCAAAAAATATTAAAGCGTTATTCATCAGATCTCTTTTTTGTTTCTATTGGTGAAACGGTTAAAGAACGATTCTCCTATGCTAAAACATGGTACGCGTTGTTTATTGTAGTAAGTTTTGCTGTTTTAATAGCCTTTGTTGTTTTCTTGTTTGCAAAAATTTGGGGTTACCCCGTTTCGGCTGATAATATTGCAAATTTCTTTAATGTTGAAATTACAAAAATTAAAGGTGATTTGCCAGGAGAGACTATTCCAATTACCCTTTGGTCAATTGTGCGACTCATAGCATTTATTTTTGGTGGCTTTTTGATTGCAACAATATTTAATCGTTATGTATTAGAGCGAATTTATAATCTTTTACAAGTTGATGCGGGTGTTCAAAATACAATTTCGCGCATTACCAGCTATGTCATTGTTCTTATTATTGTGATTATTGGATTGACTAATATTGGGCTTGGTAGCTGGGTTCCTGTTGCATTAGGTGCATTGGTTGTCGGTATTGCTTTTGCAATTAAGGGACCAGCGGATGATTTTGTTTCGTATTTCATTATTCTTGTTGAGCGTTTTGTTAAGATTGGGGACTATATTCGGTTGAATGATGTTACGAGTGAGATATCTGGTGTTGTGCGTAAAATTACGCCACGATCGGTAATTTTGCGTAAGAAAAATGCATATAATATTATTATTCCCAATTCTAAGATAACAAAATCTCTTGTTTTAAATTGGAATTATGCACGCAGCTACTTTGCTTTTGAAGACATGTACATTACCATTGCATATAGCGCTGATCCTATGAAGGTAAAAGATACTCTTTTAAAGATTCTTGATGAAAATCCTTCAGTTTTGAAGAGCCCAATGCCAATTATTCGTATTATCAATTTTACTTTAAGTGGTTATGAATTTTTGATTCGAGGCTATTTGAGTTCTTCAAATGTGCTGAATCAATGGGATATTCGAAGTGATATTCGTTTTGCAATTGCTCAAGAATTTAAAAAGGCAAAAATTAAGATTGCGGTACCTGTTCGCGATGTTACATTGGAAGACAAAACATCAAGCAAATAATTTTTAAGCAAAAGAGAAAGGGAGCCTTATGAGCATTCGTTCAGACAAGTGGATTGCATACATGGCAAAAGAACATGGTATGATTGAACCGTTTGAGGCCGATCAGGTTAAACAAGTTGGCAATAAAAGAGTAGTTAGCTATGGTCTTTCGAGTTACGGCTATGATTTGCGTGTTGCGGATGAGTTTAAGGTTTTTTCTAATGCTTATAATTCTTTAATTGATCCAAAAAAATTTGATGAAAAGTCTTTTGTGGATATTAAAAGTGATGTGTGTATTATTCCACCAAATTCATTTGCATTAGCACGGAGTGTTGAATACTTTCGTATTCCGCGCAATATTTTGACTATTTGTCTTGGTAAGTCTACGTATGCCCGTTGCGGTATTATTGTAAACGTGACCCCATTTGAGCCCGAATGGGAAGGCTTTGTAACTTTAGAAATATCAAATACAACCCCCCTTCCTACTAAAATTTATTCCAATGAAGGTCTTGCGCAAGTTATTTTCTTTCAAGCAGAAGAAGCTTGTTCAATTTCTTACGCTGATCGCAAAGGAAAATATATGAAGCAACAGGGAATTGTAATTCCTCGTTTATAAGTAAAAAATTTATCTGTTACTTATACAGGGTTTTTAACAGGGCTTTGCTTAAACCATGAAAGTTTCCTCCAGATCGTGTAAATCGCGCAAATCTTTGGGTGATTTTTGATGTCTGATAAGGTTCACAATTTCTTCTGGTGATTTTTTCCGTTTTGTAATTTTTCATCAACTCAAGTTGTGCATATGCCGTCATCACCAAAAAAATATGGGCATGTTGCTTGATGCGGTATGTAGACTGACAATCAGCCAATCCTAATTTCTTTAGAAAGGGTAAACCACTAGTTTGACTAGTTGGACTCACCAGGCTTGGCCTATAGCTGTAGTTTTGGATGATGTTGAGATATTCTTTTCATGGCTTGACGGTCATGAAGGATAGAATATGACAACATCATCTTATGAAAGTTTAGGTCATTCGAAGTGGGACTGCAAATATCATATAGTATTTGTACCGAAGTATAGGAAAAAGGCAATGTATGGCGAAATAAGAGATTTTTTACGTCGAATATTTCATGAACTTGCCGGTCAAAAAGGGTGCGAAATTGTATCAGGCAATTTGGTACAAGATCATGTGCATATTTCAACGCGCTTACTGCTTCCGCTATAATCATATGTTACATCAGGAATACATTTGGAAAACGGCTTTGCAATGTCCGTAAAATCAATAAGCAACGTTCCTTTGTTGTCTTTAGTGGCAAGACTACAGATCAACTCAATGAGATACTTTTTGCAGTCATTCACTTCTTGTTCTGTAACGTAAATTGAACGATATGAAACATTATTATATCTTGCCAAGGAAGAAAAATTTTTATGTTCCGATGTTCGCAAAATCAGTGAGACATTGAGTGAAAATTTTTGAACCATTTTTTGCGTGACATTTGGAAAGTTTTTTATTACGCTTTGAAATGTTGAGATCATGTTTGCTCCTTTTTTTATAAAATTTTTCTTTTAAAAAATGAACAACATGATCTCAATTTTGTCAATTAAACTCGAAACTTTTTTCAACTTTTTACAAAGTCCTGTTGAAAATACAAAAAATTATTTAGCTTCTCAACGAATTATCGAATTCGCGTTATTAATGGAAATAAAAGCAAGCGTTCGCCATGACTATCCATTACCCACATCTTTTTTTAAAATACGATACATTTCAACAGCTCCTTCAAGTGTTCGCATTCCTCTCCATATGACTTT
>Ga0075564_106_pt1 | contig 37951 bp, 50 predicted proteins | sample RifGroF2_FD_68150 | JGI IMG/M metagenome (GOLD analysis project Ga0075564, IMG submission 68150) | candidate division TM6 bacterium GW2011_GWF2_36_131
CCAGCTCCAGTTGTTTCAGCTCCAGCACCAGCTCCAGTTGTTTCAGCTCCAGCACCAGCTCCAGTTGTTTCAGCTCCAGCACCAGCTCCAGTTGTTTCAACTCCAGCACCAGCTCCAGTTGTTTCAGCTCCAGCACCAGCTCCAGTTGTTTCAGCTCCAGCACCTGCTCCAGTTGTTTCAGCTCCAGCACCTGCTCCAGTTGTTTCAGCTCCAGCACCAGCTCCAGTTGTTTCAACTCCAGCACCAGCTCCAGTTGTTTCAACTCCAGCACCAGCTCCAGTTGTTTCAACTCCAGCACCAGCTCCAGTTGTTTCAACTCCAGCACCTGCTCCAGCACCTGCACCAGCACCTGCTCCAGCTCCAGCTCCAGCACCTGCTCCAGCTCCAGCTCCAGCACCAGCTCCAGTTGTTTCAGCTCCAGCTCCAGCACCTGCTCCAGCTCCAGCACCTGCTCCAGCTCCAGCACCTGCTCCAGCTCCAGCACCTGCTCCAGCTCCAGCACCTGCTCCAGCTCAGCTCCAGCACCTGCTCCAGCTCCAGCTCCAGCACCTGCTCCAGCAGTTGATCCACATGCAAAAGAAAAAGCAGAATTAAAAACTCAAATAGCAAGTCTTGAATCTCAAGCAAACTCAATTCGTAAAAAAATTGACGAGCAAAAAGCAAGATATGCATGGGCTAGACAAGGTAAAGGCATCGTTGCAAAACAAACACAACAAGTTGCTGATCTCGAAAAACAAAAAACTGCAAGTGAAGCACAATTAGCAGCACTTTAATTGAATTAACTCAAGCAAGAAAGGGACGAAATTCGTCCCTTTCTTGCTTTCTTTTTTTTGACAAAATTAACATTTTGGTTTATATTAATAAAGACATTTCTTATTAGTGGTGGTTAATATTTTCCATTTTTTATTTCCGTTAAGGAGTTTTTTATGTATAAGAAATCAGCATTAGCGCTCACATTATTAATGAGCGCACCGTTAGTAGCAAATCAAGACTGTCTTCTTTGCTCCGCAAAAGATAACGTTGTTAAAGGCGTAAAATACGTTGGCGAAAAAGTTGCACCTATTGCAAAAACTGTTGGCGACAAAGTATCTTCTGGCGCTCAATTTATCGGCACCAAAGCACTTGAAGCTAAAAACTATGTAGCGGGAACTGCAACAGCAGCATATCTCGGAACTCAAATTAATAACGCCAATGAATGGATTAAAGGTAATCCTTACAAATCAGCTGGCATTGCTGCATTAGGTGGCGCATTGTTATCAACATGGCTTGTTCGTAAATTCTACAAACAACCTAAAAAACAAACTGTTGCAACACAAACACGTCGTCCACGTCGTCGATTCAACCGTCGTCACGTACGACACAATGGCAGACCAGCTATCGTTAAAGTAGCCGGAACACAACCAATAAAATAACTTTTCATGAATCTCCATTTTTTGAGGCACGTTTAATACGTGCCTCTTTTTTCTTTAGCCATGTTCAATGGTAAAAACCTGACTTCCCGTGGCAGTTTTTTCAACCAAAAAGTGGACGGGAAATTGATCTCTCAATTCAGGCAAATGCGAAACAATAATAATCTTGGCAAAACGATCTTGAATCTTGTATAACGCCTCCATAATGAGTTGCAATCCATCAGCATCCTGAGAACCAAACCCTTCATCAATAATCAGCGTCTGCAAAGAGGTGCCCGCTCTGCGAGCCAATAAGGTCGAAATTGCAATGCGCAACGCAAAGTCAATACGAAAGGCCTCACCGCCAGAAAAAAGCTCATAGGGGCGAATTCCTGCGTTATCTGATATTTTTATATCGAGGGTCTCTTTTGCCCCCCCACTCTTTAAATCCCGAACAGATTCAATAAAAATTTGGGCATTTTGATCACTCAATTGCGCCAGAAGCATATTTGCTTCCGATTCAATTTCAGGTATCACTGATTCAATTAAAAGGGCTTGAATACCATCTTTCCCTAACGCAGCAACAAGCGCTTTATAATCTTCAATCTCAGTCTGTTGTTGCATGATCTTCTTTTCACCATCAGTCAATTCAATCTTCATCTTTTCGTGCTGAACCATCATCTGCTCTAAACGTCCCTTCTCTTGCAGAAGATACCCCTTTTTTCCCATAATAATTTGTAATTCTTGGTCAAGCACCTGTTCTTGTTTTCTCAACTGAAGATCACTCATTTTAAGTGATTCTTCATCGACTAATTTTCGTTGTTGCTCATAGGTTTGTAATAAATCATTCAATTTTTGATATTCAGGAGAATTTTTCAAATCATCAAAAATTTTTTCTTCATGCACTTTTTTCTGCGCCTGAAGAGCTTCTTCATCTTTTTGTAGTTCTCCATAGATGTCGTCAAATTTTTTCAGCGATTGTACAAGTTCCCGCACTCCTTTTTCTACAATAGCACAACGCTCTTCAATCTCTTTTTTACGACTTGCCTCTTGCACCAATTGATTGAGCTGGTGATTGAAGTATTCTAATTTTTTATGTTCATCAATCAAAACCATCTTTGATTCGGTAATAAAACGTGAAATACGCGTAACACGATGTTCATAAAAGTGGCATCGCTTATCAAGTTTATTCTTTAAAAATTGTTGCCGCTCACTCGGCAATAAGCATTCACATAATGGACAGATCGGATCATTTTTTTTTATCTGCGTCAAATCATGCTCTTTGATAGTGTGCATCTCTTGTTTTACCCAATTTCCATAGCCGATCATGCGATGATACAGCTCTTTTCTTTTTTCAAACAGTGAATGAGCTCCTTTAAATTTATTTTCACATTCATCCCTTTCACGCGTTGCATCTTCACACTTCTTTTTTTGAAGAGTTAATTCCTGAAATTCTTGTTCATAATTCTTTTTTTGAATATGCAAATTTTTTGTCTGTTCGTACAAAAGCTCTTTTTTTGAAAACAGTCGTGCTCCCACAATTTCCAGCTCTTTACGCTGTTGCTCAAATCGCAATTCATGCTCATGTTTTAACTTTTGTATGTGCTCGTGCACACAAGCAAATTGTTTATCAAGCACAAAAAAGTGCTCTCTCTTTTGAAATAAAAGTTCACGCTCTTTTTTTATCTCTTTTTGTCTGTTCAAAATAATATCTTCCTGAAACGCTACTTCTTGCAAATTTTGCACAGAAGAACGTGCCTCTTGCTGCATCTCCCCCATTTTTTCAAGATTACTTCTCAATCGTTCTTGATGAGCAATCGCATGTTCTACATCACTCTGCACTGAACGAGCACGATCCATAACGTATCGGCGAACGTGATCATAATATTCAAGTCCCAAAATAGCAGCTAACACATCTTTTCGCTCTTTTGCCGATTTTTTTGAAAATTCATTCGATTGCCCCTGCCGTAAAAAGACAGAACTTACAAAGGTTTCAAAATTTAATCCGATCACTTGATCAATTTTTTCTTGCGTCAAACGCACTGTTTTTTCTGTTAATGGAACAAGTTTCTGTTCAGATTCATGGAAATACCCCAAATCTAAAACAACTTTGGCCTTACCATGATAAAAAGAGAGCTCTCTTCGCACCGTATAACGCTGTTGATTACACATAAAATCGAATACGACACACATTTCTTGCTGCCCTAAACGAATGAGTGCCTCATCAGAACGAGAAACGCCACCAATTTTACGTGCCTGCCCCCAAAGTGCCCACGTTATAGCATCAAGTAATGCGGATTTGCCATGTCCATTCTTGCCCGATAAACAGATTAGACTATAGGGCTCAAAATTGACTTCTTGGCTATTATCACCGTAACTCAGAAAATTTTTTAATATCAATTTTAATGGAATCATACGTTCAAGAATAACAACATTTTTATCGCTTTAATACTCTCTCTCCTCCATCCATTCGCCACCATTTTTTAATTGACAAATTGAAAATTTTGTGGCATCTTAATATAAAGTTTAGAAAATGGAGATTTTTATGAAAAAACTATTGTTTTTATGCTTAATACTCGGCTTAAACCCTCTCTTTTGCATGGAATCTAAGCCAGTAAAAACATCTTTGTGGGAACGCACAAAATCCTTTATGGCAAGAACAGTTGAAAAGGTCAAAAGGCGTGCATTAGCACCAACAGGCTTAGAAAAATCGCCAACATATCGGGCTATTGTTTACCGAGATAAACATTTAACTAAACCTTCTGCTCATTTAACAGAAATGCCTTATTTAGAAGATGGACCGCACTTTGAATACGAACCCACAAAATGCAGTCATCAAGCCATCCATTATACCGGAGAACTCAATCAGATACCCTACTTAGAAGATTTTCCATCCTTTGAAAAAGGAGAATTACATTGTTCTCATAAACTTCTTACAGAATTTTTAAAAAGAGAAATGTTTGAGCTCAGAAGGTGGGAAAGATTTCTAATTTTTCCATACCTGGCAGATAGAGCAGCCAATCTTATCTTTCAAATCATAAAAAATGAATTAGCACATCCAGACCATCAATCTTTTTTTCATACAGCATCTCAAAAAAATGCGTTGCTTTTTACATTACATAAAAAACTTTACGAAAAATTTGGAGGCAAGACTTCACAAAATTTTGTATTTTTTAGAGCACCAAAAACCAGAGAACATTTAAGAGAAATAACCAGAGAAGACTATATCGATAGAAATCCCCATATAGATGATGATCGTGATCAATATAAAAATGACTTCCTTTCTGCATCAAGACTTCCCTGGCATGATGCATTATATTTATACCTATGGAGCAGATCTTACAGCACAGAGGTCCCTGTTCAAAAGCTTATAGCTACCGCACTTAAAGCATATGAACTTCCATGTCCGACTATTGCTCCTTTCGATTTGCCTTCCGAAACTGAATGGGGAGTATTTGTTCACATACTTCTTAAAAATAAACTCGCAGACAAACTTTCATATGAAGCAGATGGGGACATAAAAGGAGCTTTCGGAATACCAGTTTTTACAAAAGACAAAACGCTGCTTTCAGCACAAGAAACATATGAAAAAGCAGTAAGATCAATAAGTACATATAATGCTGAAGATGAAGATGAAGAAGAAATATTGCCATCAACGTTAGAAACAAGAGTTATTGTAGCACCCCCTTATTTCGATGAACCAAATCAAGAAGTCATCATGTATTGCTCTGAAGACGAAAAAATCAAAAAAATAAAAGATAAATATTGTGAAAAAATCATCGAAGATGCACAAAAACTTAAATTTGAACGCGAAACAAAAAAATAAACTGAAAAGGCTGTTTTTATGAAAAAATCATTGTTTTTATTCTTAATCATTATTTTAAATCCACTTTGTAGCATGGAATCTGCATCATTCCAAAAACCCTCTTTATGGAAACGTACTAAAGCTCTTATGGTAAAAACAGTTGAAACAATCAAAAAACATACGGGTAATCCAACACATAAATACTTACTGAAGTTTTCTTCAACTTATGCCGGCCTAGCCCAAGAAGTTGGCAAAAGAAAAGCAAAAAAAAGTATTTGTTACAGTGCCGATTTGCCATCAATACCTTACAAAGAAGCTTTTCCACTTTTTGAACCGGGAACACGGCTCACACAGACAAAGCATTTAGCATCTTTTTTAAGAGTTAAGTTAATTCAACACTTATGGCCTGATTATGCACAAGATCTACAGATCCTTTTATTTACGGCAGATCCCACATTTTCATCATCATCATCATGGACATCAAAATTTCTTGGAGCAATCTCAGCCTGTCAATTATGGTCAGTAAAATTACTCGCAAAATTAATGCCAACCTACCAGAAAAAAACCGCACAAGAAGTCTCACCAATAATTACAGAAATAATAAAAAACGAAATAAAACATCCAGGATATCAATCTTTTTTCCATGGAGCAGCTCAAAAGCATGCTCTCATATTCGAATTGCACAAAAAACTTTATCACCTACATGGTGATAAAAAAGCTTCAAAACATTTTGAGTTTTTAAGAGCTCCAAAAAATAGAGAACATCTAAGAGAAACAACACGGGAAAAATATATCGAAGATAATCCGAAAATTCAAGATGACGCTGATCCATATAGAACTGATCTTCTTTCAATAACATATCGACCATGGCACCAATCTCTTGATCTTTATGAAAGTAATACATCTTATAACTATCTTAATGCAGAAAAACTCATAGAAACTGCGCTAAGCGCATATGGTCTTCCACTACCTGAACATCTACAATCTGATCTCAGCACAGATTTATTATCAGAAACACACACAGGAATTCTTCTTCAGATACTCATCCAAAATCAACTTGCCAACAAATATTCATATGAAGCTCACGGACTTCTGCCTCCTTTTGGGATGCCAATCTTAACGCAAGAAAACTTGCTGGCTACCCCTGAAGAAACCCGCAAAATTCTGAGATTTAAAGCCCGGACTGAGGGACGCATTATTTTAGACCCAAGATACTTTGATCACCCAAATCAAAAGGTTAGAATTTTTCTATTTCAGTCGAAAGAGATGCTAAAACAAAATTCTAAACTTTGCGATAAAATTATTGCTGATGCGCAAAAAAGACGCGAAGATAACAAATATTTATTATTGTATCTTCTTAATTTTTTAAAATAAATTTTTAATTCATCACATACAACGAAAGGCACTTTATAAGTGCCTTTCTTATTGATAAACTAAAAAGCCATTTAAGATGATAAAAATTTAGGTAAATTATGCAAGCAACAGCTTTCAAAAAATACGATATTCGCGGGATAGTCGATAAAGAATTGATCATAGAAGATACATATCACTTAACAAAAGCAATTATTGCATATTTCAAACAACAATGCCCAGATCTCGAAACAATGGTCGTCGGCATGGATGGGAGAACTCATTCTCCGTTAATAAAAGAACATGTGTGCAAAGCCATCATCGATAGTGGTCTCAACGCCACCTTTATTGGTGTTTGCACAACACCACTTTTCTATTTCGCAAATGAGACTCTTGATGTAAACGGTGGCATTATGATCACCGCATCTCATAATCCCAAAATGTACAATGGGATGAAACTCATGCTCAATAAAAAAACAGTATTTGATCAAGAAATCAATGCCATCAAAGAACTTTTTTTCAACACAAACTCGTTTCCTCAAACAATACAAAAGGGGTATTATCACGAAGAGCATGTTATACCTCACTATGTGAGAATGCTCAGCGATCAATTTGTACATCTCAAAAACAAGCCCATTAAAGCCATCATTGATTGCGCCCATGGCGCAACAGCAGCGATCATTCCTGAACTGGTACAACAGATGAATTGGCAAAAAGTCGAACTCATGTATGCAACTGTTGATGGAAATTTCCCAGCACATGAAGCAGATCCAACTAAAACAGAAAATGTTAAAGATTTACGCCACAGAATTCATCAAAAAGATGGTTCTATCGGCATCAGTTTTGACGGTGATGGTGACCGCATGGCCGCACTCACCGAAGAAGGCATTCATATACGCGGCGATGAATTAACAGCGTTATTTAGTCACGCCATAAAAAATGAAGTCGGTCCATGCAAGATAATCGTCGACATCAAATGCGCAAGTGCATTCTTAAAACAATTTCAAGAATTAAATATTGACTACACCTTAACTCCCTGTGGCATCGGCTTTGTTCGCAACATGATCCAAAAAACAAATGCACTCTTTGGGGGAGAATTAAGCTGCCATTTCTGTTTCAATGATCGTTATTTTGGATTTGATGATGGCATTTATGCGATGATGCGTTTATTAGAAATTATCGACAAAGAACAATGTCATCTTAACGTGTTGTACGACCAACTACCAAAACGATACTGTTCGCCAGAAATTCGTTTAATGAGCACGAATGAACAAAAGTTTGAAATTGTTGAAAAAGTAAAACAAATACTTGCTCAAAAGTCAGATGTCACACTTATAACTATCGATGGTATTCGTGCCGAATTACCTTATGGGTGTGCTACTATACGCGCCTCAAATACCGAACCAGTTCTCTCTGTCCGTTTTGAAGGAACAAATGAAAAAAATCTTGACCAGATGATCAATGAGTTTTATACATTATTAGAGCCCTACTTTGAAAAAACATATTTAATAAAAACACTCAAAAGCTGAAAAGCGAATAACTCGTGAAAAATATCGGATTACACATTCGCCTCATTGATAAAATAAGTAATGTAGCCAAAAAAGCTTGTCGCCTTAACATCCCTTATTTTCAGACTTTCCTTATTGATTCTTCAAAACAATTTACAAAACTTACGACACAAGACGTCGAACAGTTTTTGTATTTCCGTCCGCAATTCAAAACACTTTTTCTTCACGCATCATATTGGATTAATTGTGCAAGTCCCTATAAAATTGCTGACAAACTTTTGGAGCGTGAATTTTCTCTTGCAGAACTCTTGCAATTTGATTATCTCGTCATCCATCCGGGATCCATTGCGCACTATCAAACAAAATCTGAAAGTATTAAACTTATTGCACAACGCATTAATCGCATCCTCAACAAATTTGAAAAAGTAAATATCCTCCTTGAAAATGTTGGCCATGCAAAGCGTTCATTGGGGGGTAAATTTAAAGAATTGCGCAGTATTTATGACTTCATCGAACAACAACACCGTGTCAGCTTTTGCGTTGATACCGCCCATGCACATGTTTATGGTTATAACCTTTTAGAACCCCAAGAATTTATTGAAATATTAAACCAAGAACTTGAACTACAAAAAATTAAATTAATTCATCTCAATGATACACAAAAAGAGATGGGTTCCCATATTGACATTCACACGTGCCCTGGAAAAGGGAAAATTGGCAAGCAAAATTTGTGCAGTATTCTGCATCATCCTCAATTAGAACACAGTTTGACAATTATCGAATTACCCAAGATAGACGAAGAAAAAGAACGTACGGTTATCGAAGAATTAAAAAAATGGTAAAAGGAATATCATGATTCGCATTGCACTCAACGGCTTTGGACGCATTGGAAGAAATTTTTTACGCACCTTAATAATTGATCCTCAAAGTGAACAAAAAATAAAAATAGTCGCGCTGAATATTGGACCAGCTCAGCCGGAAGACCTTCCTTATTGGATCCAATACGACACCCTCATGGGACCATTTTTTGGGGATGTTTCCTATAAAAACAATGTTTTAAAAATCAACGATCATGAAATTAAAATATTTACTGAATTGGATCCCACAAAACTCCCTTGGAAAGATCTTAGAATCGATTGGGTCATTGACGCAACGGGTCATTTCACTAAACGTGCTGGTGCAGAAAAACATATCTCCGCTGGTGCAAAAAAAGTAATTATAACCGCGCCAGCACAAGATGAAGATTGCTCAATTGTGATGGGCGTCAATGAGGAAGTGTATAAAAAAGAAGATAAAATCATCTCTCTCGGAAGTTGCACGACAAATGCATTAGCACCAACATTGGCGGTTATTCACAAACATTTTGGCATTCGTCATGCATCACTCACAACGATTCATGCATACACCAACTCACAAGTCCTTCTTGACGTCAATGATACAAAAATACGGCTTACACGCGCAGCAGCTGTTAACATGATTCCATCAACAACGGGTGCAACAAAAGTAATTGGCAAAATTATACCTGAGCTTAAGGGAAAACTTATCGGCAATGCGGTCCGCATTCCGTTAGATAAGGTATCGTTAATTGACCTTGTTATAACTCTCGAAAAAAACGCAACCGCAGAAGAGATCAACGAAAAATTTGCAGAAGCAAATAAAAATGAATTAACAAGAATTCTCGACATCACACATGAACCACTCGTTTCAAGCGACTTTAAAGGAAATCCCCATTCAGTTGTTATTGATGGCCTTCTAACTACCTGCCAAAACAATATCGCTAAAATCTTTGGTTGGTACGACAACGAATGGGCATACAGCCTACGCATTAAAGATTTTCTTGTGAAATTTGGCGAATAATGAACACTGAGAGCAATTGGGCGCTTTACGAAAAATCAAAAGTCCATTAAGCTAGAAATAAGTGAGCGGGCCCATAGCTCAGCGGTCAGAGCAGTCGGCTCATAACCGAAAGGTCCCAGGTTCAAATCCTGGTGGGCCCACCACTAAGACCAGTGAAGAATTTCGCCGGTACTTTTGATGAAAAGCAAGTTACATCGTTGATCCAAAAATGAAGGGTGATTTATGGAACATCATCCCCTGCAATCTCTCATAAATCTTATTGAGTTTGATCGTGAACTTATTAAAATAGAACGCGTTCTTGACGAAACGCAAAAGCGTATCACACAACTTCAAAAGGAAGAGGCAAAAATTAAGGTGGATCATGAAACTGCAATTCAGCATGTTCGTGATGCAAAAAAAATCGTCCACGAACATGAAGTTACAATGAAAGATCTTGATCTCAGAGAACAGGCAAAGAAAAAACTTTTAGAAGAAACCGATTCACAAAAAGTTTATGAAACATTAAAAAAAGAGATCAATTTCCTCAAAAAATCACAATATGATCATGAAAAAAAGCTCGTTCAATGCTGGAAAGAACTCGAAGCAGCGCAAAAAACTTTTGATGAACAAGAATCTAAATTCAAAGAAAAACAAGAATCTTTACAAAAAAAATATGCTGAAGAAGATGCAACCGTTCAAAAATTAACAGCCGATTTAAACGATCTTTACAAAGAACGTGTTAAAAAAGAAAAATTAGTCCCACAAGAATGGATTCAAAAATATAACATGATGCGCAAGCAGACAGATAATCCTATTGTGAGAGTAGAATATGACAGCTGCAGTGGCTGTTTTGCACAGTTGCCACCTCAAAGTATTCTTGATCTTAAGCAAAAAAAACTCTTGCAATGTAACTCATGTTACCGTTTTATCTATTTGCCAGAAGAGCTAGAAGAAGAACCAATTACCCAAAAAAATGAGTAATGTGAATAATCAACTTTCGTTTATTCCTCAAGAAGAAACACCCTCTGAAGGATATGTACTAAACATCGATGGCGCAGCACGTAATAATCCCGGCCCAGCAGGTGCTGGAATTGTACTTAAACAAAATGAAACAAAGCTTCTTGAAAAGGGTTATTTCATCGGCAACAAAACAAATAATCAAGCTGAATACTTAGCATTAATCATCGGACTTATCACCTGGAAAACGCTTAATAAAAAAGATCCACTCACCATTTTAAGTGACTCAGAACTGTTAATCAAACAAATTAATGGAAATTACCGAGTTAAAAACCCCGATTTACAACAGCTTTTTCATGTTGCTTATCTCCTGACAAAAGGTCTGAAGGTACAGTTTAAACATATTGTACGAACTGAAAATAAAGATGCAGATAGATTAGCCAATAGGGGCATTGATACCAAAAAAGCTCTTCCAGAGACTTATCGTAAGGTTTTGGATGAATATCGTATCAAAATATAAATTCTTATTGCTTCTCATTACTTTCTCAGTTACACATGCAAAAAATCCAGTTCTAAACATTAAGGTTCTTCTCAAAACAGCCCCTTTAAAAGAAAATCATTCTTATGTCTTTAAAAGCGAAAATGATTTAATATTTTCATGCTCTGAAAAACCAAGCGAACAATATCTTTTCAAAAAACAAATCTCAATTATCCAGCAAAAAAATCATCTCTTTATAAAAAACAAAAAAAATAAAAGCAATATTTTGCGAATGCGTCCTGTAGATGGCCATATATCATTTGACAATAATAACTACTTGGGCACTTTTTATATTCATGTAACTGATAAAAATGTTGAAATCATTAACAAATTACCACTCGAAGATTATATTACATCAGTTTTAGGAACTGAAGGATGGCCTGGCTGGTCAGGTGAAACATATAAAGTTCTTGCAATTACGTGTCGCACCTATGCCATCTATCAATTACAACAGGCACGCAAAAAGAAACAAAAATATCACCTTAAACCAACCAATGCACACCAAACCTATTTTGGCACACACTCATGTCAAACTATTAAAGATGCTGTTAATGAAACTAAAGGAATTTTCATCGCATTTAACAAGAAGCCCATTCTTGCCATGTTCGATTCATGCTGTGGAGGCATCACACCAGCACTTATTCATAACACGGTCAATTTCAAAGAGGCTCCCTATCTTGCACGCTCATATCCATGCACTTTTTGTAAAGATTTAAAAATCTATTCCTGGCACAAAGATATTTCGCTTAACCATTTTAAAAAAGCAGTTCTCAACATATTCCCTCAAATAAAATCCATCACTGGCATACAAACTGAACACGATCAAGCGGGCATCGTAAAAACGCTGATTATTAAAGATGGCAAAAAAACCTTTAAACTCGATGGAAAAAAAATCTACTCTTTGTTTCCTGAAGTAAAAAGTTTCGCCTTTTCGTGCACCAAAAAAGGCAATTCCATCACCTTCAAAGGAACTGGATATGGACATCACCTCGGTCTCTGCCAATGGGGTGCAAATGAATTAGTTAAAAAAGAATGGCCTTATAAAAAAATTCTTTATTTTTATTACCCAGGAACACAACTGATGAAATTAACACCAAGGGAGCCGCAAAAATGAATTATAAAGGCCATATTATTGGTGGTGTTGTTACCTATGTTTTAATCCTTTATCTGCTTAAATTTATAAATTATCCATTCGATACGATTCATAATGTACAGTGGTTTCTCTTGTGTATCTTAGGATCCCTTTTTCCTGACATTGATACTAAAAGCAAAATTCAATTATGGATATATCGTCTTCTTTTTATTTTTTACATTCTCTTGATTATCAATAATCCAAATATACAAATCATGATTTTTACGAGTATTCTGGCGATTATACCTCTCATTGTTCGTCATCGAGGACTATTTCATCAACCCTCATTCTTAATCGGCTTACCGCTCATTATTGTCTGTATTATCTCCTTCATTCAACCCGCAAAAGCCTCTGAAGCCCTGATAAATGCTCTCTTTTTTATTGCAGGGGCGCTTTCACATCTCTTGCTTGATAAGTCCAGGCGTACATAAGCCAAAAATCATCTAAAAACACGACTCAATCAAAGCAGTCCCATAAAAGTCTCAACAAAACATGCACGCTGAAAAATTCTATGGAATTTTTATCAAAATCATTGACTTGCTGAATCGTTTTTTGTTATTTTTAAAATGAAGAGGAAAAAGGAAAGTAAGTATAAAAAAGAAGGAAGTATAATGAAAAATATCAAAAAATATGCTTTTCTCTCAGTTTTGTTATTAAGTTCAGCATTGTATGGGAAAGGTGTTAAAACACGTTTTAACACTGCGGCAAAAGAGGGAAATGTGGCGGAATTAACGATCATATTAAAAGATCCAGCCCAAAGAGCCAAACTCTTTAAACCTGAATCTACCGTCGATATGTTCGGTCAAGCATTGAGAAGGAGTGCAAAAGCTGGAAAACTCGCTTTTGTTGAAGCAATGTTAAATGATAAAGAAATGCGTGAGCAGTATCTGCTCATGTATCGAGATCCTAAAGATTGGATTGAAATAGCATATGAAAAAGCTAAAGATTATCCAGCGATTCAAACGTTCCTCGAACAATATAGGATGAAAAAAGCCGAAAAATAAATAGCAAAAAAAGGATGCTCTTCGGGGCATCCTTTTTTATTCTCATAAAAACAAAAGTTATCTTTTTGCTTCGCCTTCAGTTTCAGCGCTTTCTACCCAAACAAGACGCAACATTGGGGCAATATCGCTGATACGACGTCCCATTGAAATTGTACGTGTGTATCCACCTGGTCGATTTTTATAACGAGGAGCAATTTCCTTCAATAAACGTACAACCGCTGATTCTTTGTAAGGTAAAAGCTGTTTAACTCTGCGACGAACATTAAAATCAGTTCCCTGACGTGCTAATGTTACTAATTTTTCAGTCATTCGTTGAACTTCTTTTACAGTCGGCTTTGTCGATTGCAAAAAACCATTTTCAATAAAATGAATTACCTGATTTCTCAACAACGCAGTTCTATGCGAAGATTTGAGATTAAGTTTTTTTCGATCTATTCGATGTCTCATGGATGTTCCAATTTCTTATTATCTTATTATTTTCCAACTTCTAAAGCACCGCGCTGCTTGAGTGCCTTTATAACATCTTCTTCGTTAATGTTCATACCAAATGAAAGGCCAAGAGCTTTCATCGCATCTTTTACTTCATCAAGAGACTTGCGCCCAAAATTCTTAATTTTAAGGCCTTCATCTTCTGTTAAATTGACTAAATCTAAGACGCGCTTAATACCGTGACTTTCTAAACAATTATGCGAACGAGCTGTCAATTCAAGCTCGTCGATCGATTTTAACAAAATTTCAACTGGAATACCTTTAAGAATCGCTTCTTCTTTTTCGGTAACAACTACTTCTTTCATTGGTGGAACTTCAGAAATTTCATTAAATGGAATCTCTGATGCTAACAAAAAGTGCTCAAGTTGTGTTCTTAAAATAGAAACAGCGTAATTTAAAACATCGTTCGGCTTTTGAGCCCCATTCGTAAAGATATGCATAGTCAATTTATCATAATCAATATCTTTACCAACACGTGTTTTTTCAACATCAAAAAATACTTTCACCACAGGTGAAAACATCGCATCTAAATAAATACGATTATCAGCTTGCAATGCAGTCCCAATAGGCCATTTGGCAGGCTGATATCCTCGACCAGAATCAACAAAAAAGGTAATATCCAATTCACCATCTTTTGCTAAATGTGCTAAAATATGATCTTTATTGATTAACTCTACATGCTCATCTGCAACAATATTTCCAACAGTTGCACGATCATATTCTTTGCCAGAAATTTTCAGGTGCATCTTTCCAGATTTACCTGTTTTATTAAGAATGACAATCTGTTTAATATTTAACAGAATTTGCATCACATCTTCTATAATACCAGGCAATGTTGAAAATTCGTTATTAACACCTTTAACAATAACCGACGTTACAGCCGATCCTTCTACTGCAGCCAACAAAACGCGACGCAAAGCATTACCAAGTGTGATGCCAAAACCAGGTTCAAGTGGCTGCGCCACAATTTCACCATAAGTATTACTTAACGTTTTTTTGTTCCACTGTAACCGTGGAAGCGTTAATGGCTGATATTCCATTTTGCTCATCTATTTCCCTGATTTTTTAACCTATCTGCTTTACCCCACATAATCTAAGCTACATTACTTGGAATACAATTCTACAATAAGATATTCTTCAATTGGTGCTTGTATATCAGCTCTCACTGGCAAGCGTAAAACATTACCCTTACGATCTTTTTTAACCAATTCAAGCCATTCAGGTACTTTAACACCAATATTCAGACGCTTATCAACAACTTGTTCTAAAAACTTGCCTTTTTCAAGTACATTTGGTGCCAATGAAATCTCTTCGCCTACGCTCACCCAATAAGATGGTGCGTAAACTTTTTTACCATTGACCAAAACGTGACCATGAACAATAACTTGACGAGCCTGACAACGGGTATTCGCCAATTTCAAACGATACAAAACATTATCAAGTCTTCTTTCAAGAAGATTCAATAAGTTTTCACCTGGAGCACCTTCTGATTTGGTTGCCACTTCAAAGAAACGCTTAAATTGACGTTCGCGCATACCATACATCTCTTTTACTTTTTGTTTTTCTAAGAGCTGCTTTCCATATTCGGAAAGTTTTTTCATACGCTTAACAACCTTGCCAGCGCCTTTCGTTTTTGCCCCTTTTTCACTCATCTCAGACTTTTTTTGTTTCCCAATATTCACCATAGCGTCAGCATCCTGTGTCTATATTAATTAAACTCGTCTCTTTTTTGGTGCCCGACATCCATTATGAGGCAATGGTGTCACATCGCGCAACATGGTAACTGAAAAGCCTGCTGCTTGAAAAGCGCGAACCACCGATTCTCGTCCTGAACCAGGCCCTTGTAAATTAACTTCCATCGTCTTAACACCAAGAGGTTCCATATCTCTCGCAAGAATGGTAGCAACCTGCCCTGCAGCATACGGTGTACCTTTGCGGGATCCTTTAAAACCAAGTGCACCAGCACTTTTTGTTAAGAGCACGTCACCAGATGATGTTGTAACAGTCACGATTGTATTATTAAAAGAAGATTTTACATGCGCAACGACTGAATCAACATGTCTTTTTACTTTTTTTGATTTCTTTTTATATGTCATAACGTTTTAAACTCACTCATTAATTAACCGTTATTTCTTCGATGGAGCTTTTTTCTTAAGAGCAATAGCCGCTTTACGAGGACCTTTTCTTGTCCTTGCATTCGTTTTTGTTCGCTGGCCTCTTACAGGAAGTCCTCTTTTGTGGCGCAATCCACGATACGAACCAATTTCCTGCAAGCGCTTAATACTGAGCATCAATTCTTTACGAAGCCCACCTTCTATTTCATAACGCTCTGTAAGCTCTTTTTGTATTGCTGCAACTTCTGCATCGGTTAAATCTTTTACACGTGTATCGAAGTTAATATTAAGCTTTTTTAAAATTTTTCTTGAGGACGGAACCCCAATACCATAAAGGTATGTAAGTCCATACTCTATTCTCTTATTATGTGGTAACAATACACCTTCAATTCTCGCCATTATAAGCATCCTTCTATCATGCCATCATCCCTGACGTTGCTTGTGCCGTGCATTTTTTGAACAAATAACACGCACAATACCTTTTCGACGAATGATTCGACATCCATCACAAATTTTTTTAACTGATGTTCGCACTTTCATGATTATTCCTTACATCTTAAATCGACGAACAATTCTTCCTCGCTTCAAATCATATGGAGATAATTCAAGGGCAACTTTATCTCCCGGTAAAATACGAATATAATTCATACGCATCTTGCCTGAAACATGCCCAAGAACCACATGACCACCCTCAATCTCTACTTTAAACATCGCATTGGGCAATGTATCTTTCACGATACCCTCAACGCGCACTACATCATCTTTTTGTTTCATTAGACCCTCACCCCCGTCGGCCTGGTCAAAATTTCAGGCCCTTCATTTGTAATAAGCACTGTATCCTCCACATGTGCCGCCCAACTTTTATCTCTTGTTTTCACTGTCCATCCATCAGTAGCAATATATACCCGATAGTCACCAACAGTTATCATTGGTTCAATTGCCAATGTCATGCCAGCCTTGAGAACAGGACCTTTACCAAATTTTCCAAAATTAGGTATTTCCGGCTCTTCATGCATTTCAACACCTATGCCATGACCCGCAAAATTACGAACAATACCATAGCGATGTTGCTCTACCACCTGTTGAATGGTTGCAGAAATATCAGAAAGACACGCACCAACTTGAGCTGCAGCAATTCCCGCATCCAACGACTCCTTTGCCACATGAACAAAGTGCTGTATTTTCTCACTTAATACACCAACAGCAAAACTCCGCGCCATATCGACACAATAACCATGCCATGAGACACAAATGTCAACTTTTATTAAATCGCCAAGCTGAATAATTTTATGAGCAGCTGGTATACCATGCACCACCTCATCATTAAAGGAGATACAGCTTACATGTTTATACCCGTGATATCCCTTCGCCTCAGCCTTTAATTCCAAATCTTGCAATTGCTTTTCAATCATTTCATCAAGAGCCAAACTTGAAATTCCAGGCTTAACGAACGGCGCAATACGATCAAAAACTGTTGCCAGCCTTTGACCACCTTCACGCATCTTTTTGATGGCATCACTGTTTTTCAAGGTAATCATCAACGCACTCGTCGCTTAAATTCATCAAAAATAGATGCGACTGGTTGCACCGCATTTAAATCTATAATCTCATATTCATGTTTATGATAAAAATCAAGCAACTGCCGCTCATGAATACCATATAATTTCAATCTTTTTTCAATGGCTTCAATTTCATCATCTGAACGTCTGATTAACGGCGATTCACATAAATCACAAAAATCAGCATTGCACGGCTGACATCCTGAACCTTCTGCAAGTGAATAAACCACTTGACACCCTTGTTTAGAACAAGTCAAACGTAATGTCAATCGATCAATCACCGCTTTCTCAGAAATTTTAAGCCAAACAACTGCAGGTTTATGCTCATAACCAGATGAAACAAAATTATTAAATGTTTCTGCCTGAACAAGAGTCCTGGGATAACCATCTAAAATAATTCGTTCTTTCATAGGATTTTGATTAAGCCACTCAGTCACCATTGAGGTAACAATGCTATCATCTATTAGTCTACCAGATTTTAAGGCTAAATCTATATCTCTACCTATTTCTGAACCACGCACCACATGTTCACGAAACAAGTTTCCCGTGGAAAGTTGTTCATAATCAAGTTCTTTTACACATCGTTGAGCCAGCGTTCCCTTACCAGAACCTGGTGCACCTAAAAAAAGCAATAATCTTTTTTGCATACTCAACGCATTATCCTATTCTTAACACGACCGGAAGAAAGAAAACCTTCATAACGGTGTTCAATCAAAAATGTTTCAATTTGAGCAGAAGCTTCCATTGCCACACCCACCGCAATCAATAATGAAATACCAGTTAATAAGAATGGTACATCAAAAATTGAACGTAAAATATCGGGAACTACTGCCAAAATACCAAGATAAATAGCACCAACTAACCCAATGCGATTCAAGATGTAATCAAAAAACTGTGCCGTCTTTTTGCCAGGTCTAATTCCTGCAATAAATCCACCATTTTTCTTAATATTATCAGCAAGTTCATCAGGATTAAAGACAAGTGCTGTATACAAGAAGGTAAAGAAAATAATTAACACAAATTCAAGCGATAAAAATACGGGACGAGAATTAATAATATCACTTAAAAAGCGTAACGACTCAAATTTAGCGCCTAAAACATTAAAAATAATCATAGGCCATTGCAAAGCTGCAGATGCAAAAATCACCGGCATAACACCAACAGGATTAATCTTAAAAGGAATGTACGAACTTTGACCACCATAAATACGATTGCCAACAATTCGTCGCGCATATTGAACTGGAATTTTACGCTCACCCTTTTCGAGATAGACAATACAAGCAACAATCAATATAAAGAATGCTGCAATAATTGCCACGCTAATGACATCGGTTGTCCCAATATTTACATATTGAACGGTACGAGCAATTAAATCAGGCATCCGTGAAACAATACCCGCAAAAATAAGCATAGATGCGCCATTACCAACACCATAAAGTGAAATTTGTTCACCAAGCCACATAATAAACATCGCACCAGCGGTCATAGAAACCACAAAAAGAAACATAAAACCAAAACCAGGTTGCAGTGCAAGTCCTGCAGCTTGTAGCCCTGATGCAAACGTTATGCTAGAAACAAAAGCAATCCCGAGAGTTAAATATCGCGTATATTGATTGATAATTTTTCGTCCATATTCACCCTCTTTTTGCAACTGTTCAAGCTGAGGAATCGACATCGTTAATAACTGCATAGCAATTGATGCCGTAATGTAAGGACTAATACCAAGCGCAAAAAGCGTACAATTACTCAACGCTGAACCGGACACCGTATCAAAATAATTAAAAAGTATACCAAGCCCCGTTGCCTGCTTTAAACGCTCACCAAGCATTGCAATATTTACACCAACAATCGGTATAACAATTCCCAAGCGATAAATAATTAATGATCCAAGCGTAAATAACATACGCTTACGCAACTCAGGAACCCGAAAAATATTGGTAAAACTCTTCAGAAGTACCACTATATCACCCTTCTACACTTATGTGTGCCTCACCACCGACCTTCTCTACAGCTGTTTTAGCTGATAAGCTAAAAGCATCCGCATGAATAATCAACTTTTTCTTAAGCTCAAAACCACCAAGAACTTTAATGCGATCGACATTTTTCTTAATCAAGCCTTGTTCAACCAAGGCAACTTTAGTAATCGTCGCACCGTCTTCAAATTTTTCATTAAGCATTTCGAGCGAAACAATATCCGTTTCAACACGAGATCTATTTACAAAACCACGTTGTGGCAGACGACGCGTTAATGGCATTTGGCCACCCTCAAAGGCCGCTCTCATCTTATTACTTCCGGAACGAGCCTTCTGTCCTTTGTGCCCTCGACCAGATGTTCCACCACGAGAACCACCGCGTCCAATTCTTTTTCTTTTTTTATGCGTTTTTTCTAAATTACTGAGCGTTAACATCGGTGCCCTTCATTATTTCTTCAACAGTTTTACCGCGTAGACGAGCAATGTCTGACAAGCGACGTAATTTAGCTAAAGCATTAAGAGTCGCCTTTGCAACGTTACGCTGATTCGCAGAACCAAGCGATTTTGAAAGAACATCATGAATTCCAACAACATCCATCACAGCTCTGACGGCACCTCCAGCGATTACGCCGGTACCTTTATACGCTGAGCGCAAAATAACATGTGCGGAACCATAATTTCCTTCAACAGGGTAAGGAATCGTTCTCCCACGCAATGAAATATCAACCATGTGTTTACGTGCTTTAGCAGTCGCTTTAGCAATAGCGGATGAAACATCTCTACTTTTGCCTATCGCATAGCCAACTTTACCTTGTTTATCTCCCGATACAACAAATGCTGAAAAGGAAAAACGTTTACCACCTTTAGTAACTTTTGTTACCCTCTTCACATTCACAACAACATCTAAAATATTGCTATCCATATTCATCAAAAAACCTTATCTGCTAAAACGTTAAGCCGCCTTCACGGGCACCTTCGGCAAAAGCTTGCACACGACCATGATACAAAAAACGACCGCGATCTAATGCAACCTCTTTAATATTATTTTCCAATGCACGCTTAGCTAATTCTAATCCAACAGTCTTTGCCCTAACTTTTTTATCGCCAGACAAATTTTCTAATTCAAGCGTAGAACAGGCACACAGAGTATTTCCCGTCTTATCATCTACAACCTGACCATAAAAATGCTTAAGACTACGAAAAACCACTAAACGAGGTCTATCAGAAACAGCACGAATCTTTTCATGTACTCGCTCAGATCGTCGCGTTCTTTGTTTAATTCTTCTACGATTCAAACTCATATTATGCCCTTACTCTGCGCCCTTGGCTTTTCCTGCCTTCTTATGTACAACTTCGCCTGCAACTTTTATACCAGTCAATTTATACGGTTCTGGTGGCCTTAAGGAACGAATTTTTGCACAAATTTGACCAAGTCTTTCTTTATCAAAAGAAGAAAAAGTTAATTTTTGACCAGTTTTATCAATTGAAACTTTTATATCTTTAGGTAATTCAAGATCAATTTTATGACTATAGCCAAGAGCAAATGTAATTTTGTTACCGCTCAAAGTTCCTTTGAATCCAAGCCCTGTTATTTCAACAAGCAATTCAAAGTCTTTTGCGGCTCCATGTAAAACATTCGCTAATAATGCACGATGCATTCCCCATAAATTATTTTTATCTTTAACTCCTTCTTTGAGTAAAAGACTTAATTTATGATCTTCAACTTTTGCTATTAAAAAATCAGGCAAAAAATAGGCGCCGGAATGATTTTTACCTTTATAATGAACCTCTTGGCCCTTGACTTCAACTTTTACATCGCCAAATGATATCGGTTTTCTTCCAATTTTTGACATCGTTGTCCCTTACCAAACAGCACAAATTACTTCGCCGCCAATTGCCTGTTTCTTCGCCCGTTTATCGGTCATGATACCATGACTCGTTGTTAAGATTAAAATACCTAAACCACCAATAACGGGTTTCAACTCAAAAGAACTTTTATACTGACGACGGCCAGGAGTACTCACTCTTTTTAATTCATGAATAACCGATTCACCATCAACATACTTTAATAATACTTTAAGCTCTTTTTTATTACTCTCTTTTTCTTCAACGAGGACGTCTGTTATAAATCCTTCATTTTTCAAAAGAGTCGCAATATCTAACTTCAATTTGGAGAAAGGCACTAAAACATATGCTTTAGATGCCATAATACCATTGCGAATTATAGTTAAAAAATCACCTATGGAATCTTGTGACATATTCTTCCCTAATTACCAAACAGCTTTCTTTACGCCAGGCAGCTTACCATCTGAAGCCAATTGTCTAAAACAGATACGGCATAATTTAAAGAACCGCATGTAACCGCGTGGTCTCCCACAAAGCTCACATCTGTTTCTGTACCTGACTGAAAATTTTACCGATTTTAACTTTTCTACTAATGCCTTTCTGGCCATATGATCCTCAATTAAATTTCTTTTCGCTTAAACGGCATACCAAAAGCTTTCAAAAGCGCATGTGCAGCTTCTGGACTTTTAGTTGATGTATGAATAGTAATATTCATTCCATGTACTTTATCAGTGATATTATAATCAACTTCAGGGAAAATAACCCAGTCCTTGATACCTAGGTTGTAATTGCCTTGACGATCAAAATTATCAACAACCCCCTGAAAATCACGCACCATTGGTAACGCTAAATTAATCAAACGATCCAAAAACTCATACATACGCTGTCTACGCAATGTCACTTTAATACCAACCGACATTCCCTCACGAATCTTAAAACCTGCAATAGATTTTTTCGCCATGGTCTGCACCGGTTGTTGACCAGCCACACGAGTAACAACGTCACTAATAACTTTTATCGCCTTACTATCACCAACAGCTGTTTTAAGACCAAGATTAATAACAACCTTCTTAATCTCCGGAACAGCCATTTTATTTTCAATAGCAAGCTCCTGCTGCAACCCAGGTTTTATCTGTGATTCGTATAACTCTTGCAAACGAGCCTTACTCATTCTTCATCCTCATTTCTTTTGCCTATTCTTGCCTGCTCTAACGGGCTTGTTTTGATCAGCATTAAAGAGCATCACATTTGACATATCCATAAATGCCTCTTCTTTCATAATGCCGCCCTTTTGTCCCTGTGAACGAGGCTTCACATGCTTCGTAACGATCCGCGCTCCCTCTACCTTTACTTTACCCTTTTTTGGCAAAAGTTCAATAACTTTACCCTTCTTGCCCGCATCGCTACCCGTGATCACAACAACAAGATCACCTTTCTTTATTCCGCTCTTCATAGAAGATCCTTACAGTACTTCGGGTGCTAATGAAACAATTTTTACAAATCCTGCTGCTCGTATTTCGCGAGCAATAGGACCAAAGATACGTGTTGCTACAGGCTCTTTATCTTTAATAATAACGGCAGCATTATCACCAAATCTAATGTAAGAACCGTCCGCACGACGTTGTTCTTTCCTTGTACGCACAATAACAGCATCAACAACATCACCTTTTTTTACTTGTGCACCAGGAATTGCCGCTTTAACCGCACATTTAACTTCATCCCCTATGAAGGCAAAACGCCTTCGCGTCCCCCCTTTTACTTGTATTACTTGTAATAATTTAGCACCTGAATTATCAGCTACTTCCAAGTATGTCTGCTTTTGAACCATTAAGTTTCCTTAAATTCCAATCGCTGCAGGGGTAACAACACGGTGCAGGCACATATATTTTTCTTTTGACAATGGCCGCACTTGATAAAATTCAACAACATCCCCCTCTTTTGCCTTATTTTCACTGTCGTGAACTTTATATTTCTTCGTTTTTTTCAAAACTTTTTGAAACTTTGGATGTACATATTTTTGCTCAAAAAGAACAACTACTGTTTTATCCATTTTATCGGAAATAACACGTCCCTTAAATAGTCGTTTTTTATTGTCTGTCGCTACCATGGTCATTTAACCTCTTCTACCATTTTCTGATCTTGTTTATCTCGAAGATACGTAAGCGTACGCGCAATATTCTTTCGTAACTTTGAAAATTGCATTGTATCCTTAGGCGGAGAGGAAACAACAGCCAATTTTAAACTAAAAAGTTCGCGACGCAATTTCTCAACTTCTTCAATCAACTGTTGCTCATTCAATTGTTTTAATGAATTTTTTAAATCTTTAATCTGCTTACTCACTGGTCAACCTTTCTGATAAAGCGCGTTTTCATCGGCAAACGATAACTAGCAAGTTTTAAAGCTCTTTTTGCCTCTTCTTCAGTAAGACCAGAAACTTCAAGAATTACACGATCTCGCTTGGTAACAAAAACCCAAAACTCCGGATTCCCCTTACCTTTTCCCATGCGTGTTTCAGCAGGTTTTTTCGTTATAGGCTTATCAGGAAATACTCTTAAAAAAAGCTTGCCCACTTTTTTCAACTGTCGACTTACGGTAACACGAGCTGACTCTAATTGTTGCGCCGTAAGCCATCCTGGTTCAACCGCCTGGAGTCCAAACTCACCAAATGCAATTGTCCTAGCGCCTTTTGATTGGCCCCTCATGTTTCCACGGTGCACTTTACGAAATTTTACTTTTTTCGGCATCAACATCTTTTTTCCTAACCCGCTTGCTTAGTCTTTCGTTGATATTCACCCTTACAAATCCAAACTTTTACACCTATCATGCCGTACGTTGTTTTTGCTTCTGCAAAACCATAATCAATATCAGAACGCAACGTATGCAAAGGCGAAGAACCAACACGAATCCATTCGATTCGGGCTATTTCAGCGCCACCAAGGCGGCCTGAACAACAAATTTTTACACCGCGGGCACCACTTTTCATAGCAGATAAAGCAGCTCGCTTCATCGCTTTTTTATAACTTGCCCGACGAACAAGTTGCTCAGCAATATTTCTGGCAACCAATAAAGCATCAAGTTCTGGTTGACGAATCTCTTGAACAGATACTTCAACACTTGTTACACTTAAAATAGATGCCAATTGTTTGCGCAAAGAATCAATTTCTTGGCCTTTTTTGCCAATAACCATTCCTGGACGTCCGGAATGAACAATAACTTTAATGTTTTCACCGGCTCGTTCAATTTCAATACGAGAAACTTCGGCTCGATCTAAATTCTCATCGACGAATTTTCTAATTTTTACATCTTGAAGTACAACGTCGCCGTAATTTTTATTTGTAAACCATCGCGAATCCCATCCACGATAGACCCCAACTCTAAAACCTATAGGATTAACTTTTTGACCCACACTTACCTCTTAAATTATGATGCCAACTTTAAATTTTCCACAATCACTTGAATGTGACAGGTACGTCTACGCTGTATCTGTGCACGGCCCATTGCACCAGGCTTATGGTAGCGATGCGTAGGACCCTCATCAACACGAATTTCTTTAACGATCAATTCTTCAGCAGAATGATTGTCTAGACTCTTCGCATTAGCAACTGCAGATTCAAGCACCTTGCGAATAGGAAGAACACGTTTACCTGACTCCTTATATGTTGACAACCAGTTGATCGCATTCTGAGCATTTTTGCCACGAATTACATCAACTATTGGTCTCAACTTATAAGGTGAAAATCGCAAATTTTTTGCTATAGCTTTGTATTCCATAATCCTATACACTTACCCCAGCTTTACGTTGACCACTGTGCATTCTAAATGTTCTCGTATGGGCAAATTCCCCCAGTTTATGGCCAACCATATTCTCTGTTATGTAGACCGGCTGAAACTTTCTGCCATCATGTACCGCAATGGTGAGCCCAACAAATTCAGGTAATACCATACTTCTGCGTGACCACGTTTTGATAGCTTCTTTTTTGCCACCAGCCTTTATTTGTTCAATTTTTTTCACGAGTGAGGCGTCAACAAAAGGACCCTTTTTCGCCGATCTAGCCATAATTTATTTTATCCTTTTCCTTAAATTTTTTCAAATAACTATTTGCGTCTTTTTAAAATTAATGGATTTTTTCGTTTACGGGTTCTTGTGCCCTTTGCACCCTTACCCCATGGCGAAACTGGGTGTGAACCTGATTTAGAACGTCCTTCGCCACCACCATGAGGGTGATCAACAGGGTTCATCGCCATACCACGAACCGTTGGACGAATTCCACGATGACGCGTTCTACCAGCTTTACCAATAACAACATTTTTTACATCTGCATTGCCGAGCATGCCAACTGTTGCCCAACACAACTCAGGAACCATGCGGACTTCGCCTGAAGGCATTTTAAGTGTTATATAGCCATCTGCCTTTGCAACCAATTGTGCCGATGTCCCTGCCGAACGAGCAAACTTTCCACCCGAACCAGGACGCAACTCAATATTATGCACAAAAAAACCAACTGGAATATTTTTCAAGGGTATTGCATAACCAACCTTTGGTTCGGCAGTCTCACTTGCTATAATCGTGCTACCAACACCAATTCCTTCTGGCAACAAAATATATCTTTTAATACCATTAGGATAAACTACTAATCCAATACGAACATTGCGATTTGGATCATATTCAACTGATACAACTTTACCTTCGATGTCGCGCACACTTCGCCTAAAATCAATGATACGATATCGACGTGCAGCTCCACCACCTTGATGTCTTGTCGTAATACGTCCATACACGTTGCGGCCACCCTTTTTGCGCAAACCAACAACTAACGAACGCTCAGGCTGAGTCGTGGTAATATCATCACTTGAAATAAATGTCTGAAAACGAAGCGATGAATTTTGAGGTTTTCTTTTTATTATCGCCATAACCTAATCTCACTGTTATTTTTTTTCTTTCGTTTCTCGAGGCTCACGCTCTTTTGGCGCCGCTTGTTTTTCACCCGTTCCAAAAAGATCGAGTGAATAACCCTTTTTAAGTGTTACCCATGCTATTTTTTTATCCGAGCCCTTTGTTGTAATTCGTCCACGCAAAACATTACGCGTTTTACCTTTACGAATTAAAATATTTACCTTCTCAACCTCAACATTAAATAACTTTTTTAATGCGGATTTAATCAGTGGCTTATTCGCATGAGCATGCACTTCAAGAACAAGCTTTCCTTGTTCTTGATTAATTTTTTGCGCTTTTTCACTTAACAGTGGTCTTTTTATAACATTGTATACGTTTATTGCCATTGAGCCACCATCTCCTTAAAGGTATCTACATCTTTCTTTAACACAATAACATCTTTGCCATAAGCCACATTAAACGAATTCAATTGATCAAAAAAGACCAGCTGAACCGTGGGAATATTAGCAAAAGATGATTGAACTGTAAAATCTTGCGGCGCAACTAAAAGCGTAACTTTTCCCGTCAATGATGCTTGTTTTAAAATATGAGCCGCTTTTTTTGTTTGTGGTTTATCTGCCACAAAATCTAAAACATGCAAGTGATTTTCATCAGCTAAACGCCAAAACAGATCACGTAAAACTCGCTTCTTTAATTCTTGGGTCACTTTTAATTTACGCGTACGCGGCTGTGGTCCAAAAGTAACGCCACCGCCTCTCCATAAAGGAGAACGTGCAGACCCTGCACGCGCACGGCCTGTTCCTTTTTGACGCCATGGTTTTTTACGCGTTAAAGCAACATCTGACCGTCCCTTAACCCCCACTGTCCCTTGTCTCCAATTCTGCATCAATGCGCGAACCCATAAAGCAAAAGCATAGGGTTTAACAGCACGATGCTCTAATCCTAAATCTTCTGTTGTGAGCAGCGTTGAAAAAATGGACTTAGCTTGCATACTCTGTTCTTTATCAACAACTTTTACTTTTTTTGTTGTTTCTTTCTTTTCAGCCATTGGTCCTACCTATTTTTATGCAAAAAAACTGGTGCACCAGAAAAACCAGGTATTGCACCCTTCACCAAAACTATATTTTTTTCAGGATCAACCGCAGAAATTTGCAAATTTCTAACGGTACAGCGATCGACGCCCATATGGCCAGGCATTTTCTTGCCTTTTATGACGCGCCCCTGTGTTCTCATAAACCCGATACTACCAGTTCTTCTGTGCAATTTAGAACCGTGACTACCGCGGCCACCGGTAAAACCGTGCCGCTTTATAACGCCAGCAAAACCTCGTCCCTTGGTTATCCCAGAAACATCAACCTTATCACCAACAGCAAAAATACTAACAAAGGGCAACGGCTTGCCAATGAGAATTTCTTCTCCAGCGGGCTCATCAATTCTTACTTCGCGAACATATGCAAAATATTTTTTAAGAGCCTTAAGCCAACCTACATCAAATACTTGTTGCTGATAACGCGGACGCACATATCCAACTTGAATGGCTTCATAGCCATCTCTATCCGCAGTTTTAATATTGGTCACAAGCCATTGTGTTGTATCAACCACAGTAACAGGGATAACTTTTTTATCTTCGGCAAAAACTTGAGCCATCCCAAGCTTTTTCCCCCAAAGACCATTGACCATTTAATAACCTTTCACAATGCAAATTTTAGCGTATTTCCACATCAACGCCTGATGATATATTTATTTTCATAAGTGCATCCATCGTTTGATCAGAAGGCGCAATAATATCTAAAATGCGTCGATGCGTAACTAATTCAAATTGTTCACGCGATTTTTTATCAACATGCGGTGAACGCAAAACGGTAAAACATTTAGCACGATTTGGGAGCGGAACAGGTCCCATTAACTGCGAACCTGTTCGCTTTACTGTCATTACAATTTGTTTTACTGCTGCATCCAGCAATTGATGATCGTATGATTTTAATGTTAAGCGTATTTTCTGCCTCTTCATGCAAAAAATCCAATTAATCTACAATTTCAGTAACAACACCCGAACCAACTGTTCTGCCACCCTCACGAATTGCAAAACGAAGATCTTTCTCCATTGCAATTGGGGCAACTAGATCAACAGTCAATTCAACGTTATCACCTGGCATTACCATTTCACGGCCTGCTGGCAATGTAACGGAACCAGTAACGTCTGTTGTACGGAAATAAAATTGGGGACGATAACCATTGAAGAATGGACTATGACGACCACCTTCATCTTTGCTCAAAACGTACACCTGGCAATTAAACTTTCTATGCGGTGTAATTGAATTTGGTGCAGCAACAACCATACCACGTTCAATATCTTCTTTTTTAACACCACGTAAAAGTAAACCAACGTTATCGCCAGCCATACCTTCAGTTAATTCCTTGCGGAACATTTCAACGCCAGTTACGGTAGTCTTCATTTTTTGGCCAAAACCAATAACTTCAACTTCCTCACCGACCTTAACTTTACCGCGTTCAATACGACCTGTAGCAACGGTACCACGACCTGAAATCGAGAAGACACCTTCAACAGGCATTAAGAACGGCTTGTCAATTTCACGTTGTGGGGTAGGAATGTATGAATCTACCGCATCAAGCAATTTCTTAATTGAACCTGCAGCGATTTCACTCGTGTCACCTTCCAAAGCTTTCAAAGCTGAACCACGAATGATTGGAATTTCATCGCCAGGGAAATCGTATTTTTTAAGCAAATCTCTAATTTCTTCTTCGACCATGTCGATCATTTCAGGATCATCGACCATGTCAACTTTATTAAGATAAACAACGATGTAAGGAACGTTAACGTTTTTTGCTAAAAGAATATGTTCACGCGTTTGAGGCATCGCACCATCAGCTGCTGAAACAACCAAAATTGCACCGTCCATCTGGGCAGCACCAGTGATCATATTCTTAATATAGTCAGCGTGCCCTGGACAGTCTACGTGAGCATAGTGACGTTTATCCGTATCATACTCAACGTGAGATGTTGCAATCGTAATACCACGTTCCTTTTCTTCAGGAGCATTATCAATTTGGTCAAATGCTTTCTTTTCAGCCTTACCTTCTTTTGCTAAAACGTTTGTTATAGCAGCGGTTAAGGTTGTTTTACCATGATCAACGTGACCAATCGTTCCTATATTAACGTGTTCTTTTACACGTTTAAATTGTTCTTTTGCCATAAGTTCTCCAAAAATAGCTCTTCATAATTAAACTTACTTACTAGACACAATCATTTCTTGCACATATTGCGGCACTTCACGATAACATTCGGGCTCCATTGAATAAGTTGCACGCCCTTTTGTCATCGAACGCAAATCAGTTGCGTAACCCACCATCGACTCAAGGGGAACTTCACCAATAATGTGTGTCGATCCACCCTCGGTCTCCATTCCTAAAATACGCCCACGGCGAGAATTCAAATCACCCATAACATCGCCCATATATTCTTCAGGCGTATCAACTTCAACTTTCATAATAGGCTCAAGCAATACGGCCATCCCCTGTTTCATTGCCTGTTTAAATGCCATAATGGCGGCAATCTTAAAGGCCATTTCAGATGAATCCACTTCGTGGTAGGAACCATCATATAATGAGGCCTTTAAATCAACAACAGGATAACCGGCTAAAACACCACTATGAATTGCTTCATTTAATCCCTTTTCAACAGCCGGAATATATTCTCTTGGAATTGAACCACCGACAACTTTATTTTCAAATTCGAAACCTTTTCCACGCTCAAGCGGTTCAAATTTAATCCAAACGTGACCGTACTGTCCTCGGCCACCCGACTGCTTAACATATTTACCTTCAACTTCAACCGGCTTACGAATCGTCTCTTTATAAGCAACTTGCAGTTTGCCCTGGCTTACCTCAACTCCCTGCTCACGCCTAAGACGATCAATGATAATTTCCAAGTGCAATTCACCCATTCCTGCAATAACAGTCTGAGCAGTTTCGTGATCATAGGTAAACCGAAAAGAAGGATCTTCTTGTGCCATCTTTCTGAGCGCAACCACCATTTTTTCATAATCAGCTTTAGCTTTAGGCTCAACTGATGAAGAAATAACAGGGGCCGGCACTTCAATCGATTCAAGAATAATTGGATGTTTTTCATCACAAAGTGTATCACCCGTATTTATATCTTTTACACCAACAAGTGCGCCAATATCTCCTGCGTGAAGGGAACTAATCTCTTGTCGTTTATTAGCATGCATTTGCAAAATACGGCTTACACGTTCTTTTTTTCCAGTTCTTACGTTATAAACATATGAACCAGCTTCTAATTTTCCAGAATAAACCCGCGCAAACGTCAAAACACCAACAAAAGGATCAGTCATAATTTTAAAAGCTAATGCACTAAACGGTTCTTCAAGAGAAGCCTTACGCATTTCAACTTTATCAGTGCCTGGCACAACACCTTCAACGGGAGGTACATCAAGCGGTGAAGGTAAATAATCAACGACCGCATCAAGCAATATTTGAACACCCTTATTTTTGAAAGCAGTACCACAAAAAGCGGGTGCAACTTTTAGTTCAAGAACACCTTTGCGTAAAGCTTTTTTAATTTCATCAATAGAAATTTCTTCACCAGAAAGGTATTTTTCAGCCAAAACATCATCAAAGTCGCATGCACGTTCAACAATAATCATACGCAACTTCTGGGCCTCTTCCGTATATTCCGCGGGAATGTCAACCCATTCAAAGTCAACATTTAAACCTTCAGAATATTTTGCCATCTTCATGGTCAATAAATCGATAATACCATCAAAATTTTCTGATTGACCAACTTGCATTTGCATCAGAAGCGCATTGCCTTTTAATTTTTCATTAATAGATCGAACAGCTTTTTTATAATCAGCGCCAACGCGATCTAATTTATTTACAAAAATAATACGAGGAACACGATATCTGCTCGCTTGACGCCACACAGTTTCTGACTGAGGCTGTACGCCGGCAACACCACAGAAAACACCAACCATACCATCAAGCACACGCAAAGAACGCCCCACTTCAATGGTAAAGTCTACGTGCCCCGGAGTATCAATAATATTTACGCGATATCCCTTCCAGTAGCAAGTTGTAGCAGCTGAAGTAATCGTAATACCACGTTCACGTTCTTGCTCCATCCAATCCATCGTGGCGGCACCTTCGTGAACCTCCCCGATTTTATGCGAAACACCCGTATAAAGCAAAATACGCTCAGTAACAGTAGTCTTACCTGCGTCAATGTGCGCTACAATTCCAATATTACGATATTTACTTAAGCTTGTACTCATATATTTTACCTACTTACCACGCATAATGCGAAAATGCTCGATTAGCTTCCGCCATTTTATGCACATCTGTTCTCTTTTTAATCGCTGCACCACGGCCCTCAGAAGCATCCAAAAGCTCTTGAGCCAGTCGCTGCCCCATCGTTTTAGCCGGACGAGCTGCAGCACTATCTACCAACCAACGCAATGCCAGCGAACCAGCACGATGCGCATCTACTTGCATTGGCACCTGATAAACACTACCACCAACACGGCGAGGACGAACCTCTACAAGCGGAACTATATTTTGATATGCACGATTAAACAGCTGCAGTGCCTTGTCTGGTCCACCAGCCTTTTTTTCTAAGACTTCCATCGCATCATAAACAATTGTTCGCGCTATATTCTTTTTACCTCGTTCCATAATCACATTAATTAAACGCTGCAAAAGATCAGAGTCATAGCGAATATCTGGTCCGATCTCACGTACAAAACTAGTAGTTTTCCTTCTTGGCATGATTATTAACCTTTATGGCTCTTATGATTTTGGCCGTTTAGCACCATATAACGAACGACCCTGTTTACGATTTTCAACACCACCCGTATCTAATGTACCGCGAACAACGTGATACTTTACACCTGGCAGGTCCTTAACTTTACCGCCACGAATCAATACCACTGAGTGTTCTTGAAGATTATGCCCCTCTCCCGGAATATATGCAGTAACTTCCATACCACTTGAAAGCTTCACTCGGCATACTTTACGCAAAGCTGAATTAGGCTTTTTAGGGGTAGTGGTAAATACACGCTTACAAACACCACGCAACTGTGGAGACTTATCAAGCGCAGGACTCTTAGATTTTACGGTTTCTTTTTGTCGCTTTTTGCGAACAAGTTGACTTATCGTAGGCATATATCAAAAACCTTTACCTTTACACTTATTCTTTATATCTTTATAAAATTTACTTATAAACAAATCAGACACGCGAAAGTTTATAATTTTTTGCTATTTGAACAACTTTTCTAAACACGCTCATATTAATTCTAACCTTTTTCTCAATTTTTTCAAGTGGAAATGATAAAAAACAAAACATCTTTTTAAGAAATTGCATAAAACAAGAATTCTGTTAGGCTCACTAGCAAGTTACAGATCATGACAAAGAAGATTAACGAGGAGAAAAAGGAATATGAATTTTGCACTCATTTACCAACTAAAAAATCTTATTTCAATTGCAGTCGGACTCTTCGGCATTGGCCTTATTATTGGACTTCATGAATTTGGTCATTATTTATTTGCCCGTCTATTTGGCGTAAGAGCTCCATCATTTTCGATTGGCATGGGCCCAAAACTCATTTCAAAAAAAATGTGGGGAACCGAATTTAAAATATCAGCAATTCCCTTAGGTGGTTATGTTGAAATAGCGGGAATGGCTGAAATTGGACAGGGTGAACAAAAAGAAGCAAAAGCAACTGACCAAGGAAGTTTTCGCGCTAAACCATATTGGCAAAAGGCGATCATTCTGCTCGGCGGCATTCTTTTTAATCTTCTTATTGGGTTCATTCTTTTTGTCGGGCTCTATTTCACCGGAATGCCAAAATCTCTTTTCTTAAATCCTCACGAAATTGCACCAATAATCAAAAAAGTCACGCCGGGTAAAGGTGCTGCGCAGGCAGATCTACAACCTGGGGATAAAATCATCGCTATCAACCAAACGCCAACTCCTCATATTTTAATTTTTATGCAAGAACTCCAAAAAAACGCCAATAAAGAAATAGTGCTTACGATCAATCGAGATAATAAGATTTTAGATATTCCTGCAAAAGTCGACGAAAATGGAAAATTAGGAATTGAAGAATTTCAAATTAAGGACTTTTCTCCCGCAGAATCGTTTATAAATAGTGTCAAAAAGGCATGGAAAACAACAATCACGATTATAAAACAAACACTCGAAGTCTTTATCAGATTATTCAAAAAAAGAACAACTGAAGGTATCGGCGGACCCTTAGAGCTTATTTCTCAGGTTATTGCCAATGCAAAAGAAGGGGTATCAATTTTTCTCTTTTTACTCGCTTTTATCAGTGTAGGACTTGCGATTATTAATTTATTGCCCATACCGATCACTGATGGTGGCCAACTCCTGCTCACAACGATTGAAGCAATTATTCGCCGCCCACTTCCGGAAAAAGCTGTTGAAGTTATTCATACCATCAGCTGGATTCTCGTCATGGCCTTCTTTGCATATTTAACCTTTAAAGATTCTAAACGACTCTTCTGGGAAAAAATAAAAAACTTGTTGGGTTTTTAATCTTTGCGTGATGCATTTTTACCAGCTCGGCGACCAAAAACAACACATTCAAGCAAAGAATTGCCACACAACCGATTGGCACCATGAAGGCCACCGGTTACTTCACCTGCAGCATATAACTTCTTTATTGGACCATTGTTCCCTAATACCTGTGCATCTTCATTAAATTTCAAGCCACCCATCGTATAATGCAGGCATGGCGTTATAATCATCACATAGAGCGGCTCATGTAATGAAAAATTCTTGATTGGAAACAATTTTTTGCCAAACTCATCACATCCTTTTGCTGAACATGTGTTGTAATTTTGTAATGTTTGAATGAGCTGATCTCGCGCAACCCCAATAAAATCTGCTAAAATATTAGCATTTGCAACCTGCTGAACAAAACCACGACGAATATAAAAATCCAGAACACTCTTTTGAAAAAGCTCGGCTCCGGCTTCATTTAAAATCAAATATGATGAAATCGGGCCTTTTTCACCATAAGCACAATAAGGAGAACAATAGGTCAAAATATTCTCCGTTACTTCATCGCGCTTACCCAATTCATTCGTGAAACGTTGGCCTTTATGATTCAACAAAATGCCACCAGCCGCACGCAAACTTTCAGGAGCTAAAAACTTACGCAACTCATTTGGATAATGAGGGTGAACAAAACCTGTTGGATGAACCTGGACCTTCTCCATATCTACAACCGAAGCGCCAACCGCACATGCCAACTTTATGCCGTCGCCATCAGCACAATTGCCATTTGTTGTACTCAATGCCGCTAAATCAGGACGATATTGTGCAATCAGACTACACTTATCCGTTTGACCACAAAAACCGCCGGTAGCCAAAACAATGGCATCCGCCTCAACATGGCATGTTTTCCCATTCTTACTATATGAAAGACCGGTAACGTCTCCCTTTTCATCAATTAATAAACGAGAAACGCGCGCACCCCTTAAAATGGTGATCGTTGGATCACAATTGTTAACGTACCTTGCTAAAGCATTAATAATATCCATACCAATATTAGTAGCCGCAAAACTTCTTTTTTGTTCTGCACGATGTGTTCGCGCTACTGAATGTCCACCCGTTTGGGAAACAATACTTAAATCAATGCCCAAATCTGACAGAAACTGCCATGCATCAGCTGATTCTTGAGCCAAAACATCAACTAATTTTTTATCTGAACAACCCTTGCCAGACATCAGCGTATCGCAAGCCAAAGATTCGGGAGAATCAATAATTTGTTTACAAGCTTGTGCGGGTGTACACGCAGCATTCATGCCACTCGATGCTTTTTTCGAATTCCCTCCAATATCATTCTCCTTATCGAGCAACAAAACATGCGCTCCGTTTCGCTGAGCTTCAATAGCAGCAGAAAGTCCCGCAAGACCACCACCAACAATAACAATGTTTTTTTGCCCTTGTGCACACAAATATGAAACACACAAAATCAATAAAGACAACTTCTTCATTTCCCCCTCCAACTTCGAATCTGTCTTTTTAAATATTGCAAAAAAATTATTCTATTTTGCAATAAAACACTAGGGAGGAAAACGAATAAAAAGAAAATAAGCTGCTTTTTATGAGCAGCTTATTCAAAATAACATTAATAAATTTTTATAATTATTTGCTGAGTTGAGCTTTATGGGGATGCTCAGAACCAACATATACTTTTAATTTTCTGATTTGCTGACGAGCAAGCTTGTTTTTTGGCAACATACCTTTTACGGCATGTTCAACAATAAAGGTTGGGTGTTTAATAAGCATTTGTTCTACGGTAGTTTCTTTTTTTCCACCAATCCATCCAGAGTAACGAACATATGTTTTTTGTTCAACTTTATTACCAGTCAATTTAACTTTTTCTGCGTTAATTACGACCACATAATCGCCAGCATCTGCATGTGGCGTATATTGTGGTTTATTTTTTCCACGCAAAATATCTGCAATTTCGGTAGCCAATCTTCCTAAAACCTTATCTTGAGCATCAATTAACACCCACTGCGGCTGCCGATCTTCATTACGCAAATAAAAAGCACGATTCATATTCATTGTTAGTTCCAATTAAAAATTTTACCGAAATTAAACGGGACAGTTATTAATGTACTTGAAAGGACCCTTTTCGTCAACAATAAAACCACTAAAATAAGTTTTTTTTCTTGTGGTTGCTCCCAATCATGTGTAAACTATTAAAAAATGTTAATAGAAAAAATATAGGATCTTTTATGCTCAATTGGCTTGTTATACTGCCGCCACTCTTGTTATTAATCACTGCATTTCTCAGCAGAAATATTATTTTATCAGTCTTAATAGGTATTGCAAGTGCTGCCATTATTGGAGCACAATTTTCTATCACCGGCACCATAGATCTCCTTTATATATATCTAAAAAAACAATTCATAGATCCTGATTTTTTCTATATTTATGGATTCCTTTTTATTTTAGGAAGCCTTATTGCACTCATCAATTACACTGGCGGATCGTGCGCATTTGGCAATATTATTACAAAAAAATTAAAAAATGCGCGCAAAACTGAATCCACATCATTATTATTATCACTGCTTCTCTGTTTCGATGATTATTTAAGTACACTTACGATGGGTTGTCTAATGCAACCACTTACTGACAAATTCAAAATCCCACGTGCAAAATTAGCATATTTAATCGATGTAATGGCCTCACCAATGGTCGTTCTTCTTCCTATCTCAACATGGTTAGCCATAATTCTAAAAGATCTTAAAATTTCGGGCGTCACCCTCGGCTTTTCAAAATTTGTTCACCATCAAATAAAATTTCCAGGAGGCACATTTAACTTTGGTCATGATATTATTGTACGTGCGGATCCATTTTTTACTTATTTAAAGGCAATCCCCTTCATTTTTTATTCGTTTATTCTCATATTCAGTGCTTTTTTTATTGTTCGAAAAAAAATATCGTATGGGCCAATGGCTGAACAAGAAAAAATTGCCCTAGAAACAGGAAACCTTTATGGTGGCAAAGAACCACGATTCAAGGTAATCAAACATCATAAATCAAACAAAAACGTTTATTTGAGTGACTTCCTGGCACCTATTATCACATTGATCTTTAGCGCTCTGATTGCCATTTTGTACACAGGTGGTTTTTATCTTTTGGGAGGAACAAAGACACTTCTTGAATCTTTAATGAGCTCTGCAAGTATCTTCAAAGCGCTCTTTTTTGCGAGCGTTATTGCATTTACAGTTGGCATTATCCTTGCGCTCATTCGAAAAAAACTAACCGTGTTCAATATACCTCTCTTTATTGCACGTGGCGTACACTTAATGTATCCATCAGCAATCATCATCTTCTGTGCAATCCTTTTTGGAAGTATCCTCGACGACAAATTGTATACCGGACAATACATTGCTCATTTAATTTTACCGTATATTAATCTTAATTGGTTACCCTTTATTGTATTTATTATGACCGTGCTTGTTGCACTTGGAACGGGTTCTTCATGGGGAACGCTTGCAATCATGTTTCCTATTAGCATTCCTATGATCAGCTCATTAGCAGGATTTATGCATCCGGTTATGCTCAAAGAAGTGTATATTTTATTGCCAACTATTGGTGCTGTTATTTCAGGATCACTTGCGGGCGTACAATTATCCCCCATTTCAGATCCGGTTACCATGTCCTCAACCAGTTCAGGAGCATATCAACTTGATCATGTAAAAACACAAATGTGGTACATTCTCCCTGCCATTATCGGAAGCGGCGTATCATTTATTGCTGCAGGATTTCTCACCATTAATGGATCAACACTCAATGGAATCATTTGTATGCTTATTGGTTTAGCAACATCGATCAGTCTTATTTACACAGCCAATAAACTTTATCCGCTCCTCAAAAAGAAGTGAACCTCGCACGGCTTAAAAGCCGTGGCCTCATGAAGTAAATCTTCGAAGTTTTTACTGGCTTCGAATATACTCTTTTATTTTTTCAATACTCAC
>Ga0075564_115_pt1 | contig 2262 bp, 4 predicted proteins | sample RifGroF2_FD_68150 | JGI IMG/M metagenome (GOLD analysis project Ga0075564, IMG submission 68150) | candidate division TM6 bacterium GW2011_GWF2_36_131
CGATAATTGTTGATATCCTTATTTTAAGATAATTTTTACTTCTCGCGTTCGATAAAACCCTTCGACTTCGCTCAGGGCGAACGCATTCTTCATTCTTACCATTTTACCTAACGCGTTCGCCCTGAGGAACGAGCGTAGCGAGTGTCTCGAAGGGTCTCACCGAACGCACGATAAAGTTTTCTATTTTTCTGAATTACAAAGAAAGTTTAACGAAGAGCGTTCGATAAAACCATTCGACTCACTTTTCACTCCGTTTCAAGCTCGCTCATGGTGAATGCTTTGTTTTTATTTCCAATTAAGAACCTCATAGCAAACTACGCGGTATAACGCTCGTATGGTTCGACTTGCTGCATCCTGAGCAAAGTCGAAGGGTCACCACGAGCGCGCTCATCCTGAGCCTGTCGAAGGATATGAGCGAATACAATGATTGCGAAGCAAGCTTCGAGGAATTTTACCTATAAACAATTAAATAGCCTATTTCAACGTTTATTAAATTTGTGTTGTTTTTAACCACTTTTATTCGGGGTTTTTAAAGCCCCGTTTTTCTTGAGTTTTTTTTAAAAAAAGGTAAACTATTAGTATAACTTCAAATGGAGGAAAACTTATGAATAAGATTTCATTGACACTTCTTTTAGGTTCTTTCTTTTCACTTTCCCTTTACGCTGAAGTGCCAAATGGTTCTTCGTCAGATAAAGATGGTGCATCTCTTGCGTCTGTGCCTGAATCTCAGGTATCTGAACAAATAAATTCAATTGCCTCAGGAGCAGTTCTTCCTACATCCTCATCAGTAATAAAAGATTTGGGTGATTGGTGTACGTATATCAAAGAAAAAAGTATCGAATATAAAAAACAATGGGATGCTTTATCTCCATGGAAACAGCAAGTTCTTTGTGTAATAACAGGTTTTGGTTTGGGATATTTACATAAACGTTCAGTAAAAGTAGTGGTAAAAAAACCAGGTACCTATGTAATTGATATGTTAAAGGGGACGGTTTCTGAAAAATAATTGGCGTTTGTACCCATTTCCCTAAGTAGAGGTTTTTTAGATGATAAGTAAAAAGTGGTTGATGGTATTATTCTTATTTATTTTCCAATCTAATTATTCTGGATTATCTAGGGATTTTCTTGAAAGTTTTGCTCCTGAAGTAGTTTGTACATCGAGCGTATGTGCAATTATCTTTTCTTGTGCCTTCATATCACTGCATCGCGAGCATGTTCAATTGAGAAAAGAATTTGAAGCTTTGCACAAATTCTATGAAAAAATTTTGTCTCTAAAGAAAACATCACACATTATTTTTGCTGTACAAAAAAAGTTTAGTCATTCGCTTTATCCATTATTGGCTTGTGTGCGTGATCTGAATAAGCATGTGTATAGCGATAAATATCTTTTTCTTGAACAAAGATGGAAAGATTTTTCTCTAAAATTAAAAAATTTAGAGAAACAAATTATGGAAAGCGATGAGTTTGTTAATGAGGCTCTGTATTGCATGGTGCAATCAGGCGTTATGGATTGTCATATTGGCTAAAAACATGGAGGAATTATTATGAATAAGAAGGCTTTGGTAGTATCTCTTTTAGGCTTAATGTCTTTATCTTCATTGCAAGCGGGTATTTGTGAACCGGTTCTTGCTCAGTGCGGTCGTTTTTTAGATCGTAATGGTTTGAAAATACTTGCAGGATATGTTGCGTGTGGTGGTGCTTTAGCTTTAGCCGCCGTTATCAAACTCAAAAATAGACGAGCATATTTTAAGGGTTGGAATGAAGGATACAACTATGGAAGGGAAAAGTTGCAAATGGAGATTGATTATGCAAAATCCCGTTGTGTCGATGCTGAAGTACAAACAGAAACGCAACCAATTGATTCCAATGGAATTAGTTTTTTGAATAATTATTGTGCGCCAATGTGCGATTAAAAATATTAATTTGTTTTTTTATGGAGGAATTATTATGAATAAGAAAATACTTATTCTTTCGTTGTTAAGTTTAGTTTCATTGTCTTCATCTTGCTCAGTGCGGGCGTTTTTTAGACCGTTATGGTTTGAAAATACTTGCAGGATATATTGCATGTGGTGGCGCTTTAACGGTGGCCGCATGTATCAAACTCAAAAATAGACGAGCATATTTTAAGGGTTGGAATGAAGGATACAACTATGGAAGGGAAGAGTTGCAAATGGAGATTGATTATGCAAAATCCCGTTGTGTCGATGCTGAAGTACAAACAGAAATGCAACCAATTGATTCCAATGGAGTTAGTTTTTTGAA